>Ga0181520_10001506_pt1 | contig 47110 bp, 29 predicted proteins | sample PEATcosm2014_Bin_29_FD_132451 | JGI IMG/M metagenome (GOLD analysis project Ga0181520, IMG submission 132451) | Peatland microbial communities from MTU Mesocosm Facility, Houghton, MI, USA - PEATcosm2014_Bin02_30_metaG | ecosystem: Environmental > Terrestrial > Soil > Wetlands > Peat | place... | reverse complement strand
GCCCCGGTAAGGATGGCCAGCTCCTGTTGCAGGAAGTTGCCCACAATGGGCAATCCGTGGCGCATCAGGACTTCATTGGCGGTGCAGCAAATCCCGGCGACATTGATACCCTGCGCGCCTTTGGAGCGGGCATACTGCAACAGCTCCTCGCTTTGCGAAGCGATGGCCAGCATCTCCGACAACGTAGGCTCATGGCCGTGAACGATGATGTTGACCTTGTCCGCGGCCAGCACGCCGAGGTTGACCTTGCTGCGCACCGGCTTGGGCGTGCCGAAGAGGATGTCCGAAACCTGCGAGGCGATCATCGACCCCACCCAGCCATCGGCGAGCGAGCATTTCAGGCCGCCCATGATCAGATGGCGGTAGTCGTGATCGACTCCCATGTGCGTGCGGTGCAGCAACTCCACCACAGACGAATCGATACCTTTGGGCTCGATATCGAGCTTCTTCCAGAGCGCCTGTCTCTTCTCTGGCGCCAGCGCCAGCGTGCGATTGGCATCCTCGGACCAGGAGAATTCAGCCATCAGGCGGGCGGCCAGCTCGCCGGCCAGCGCCAGGTCCGGCTTGCCATCGCACTCGATTTCATAGAAGCGCGCGGCTTCGCGCAGGCGCCGCGGATCGGAAATTTTGTAATCTCCGCCCTTGCCTTCCGCGACCAGCTTCAGGGTGCGCACCAGCATCCTGCCGTGATCGGAATGGGCCGCCGAACCGGCTGCGATCTCGCGCAGCAGATTGCGGGCCACGATGGTATCGGCATCGGCGCCACAGATGCCCAGCGCCGCCTTGGGCGTAATGCGGCACGGCCCCATGTGGCAGAGGCGGCAGCAAACGCCATCGGTGGCGAACTTGCATTGCGGACGCTGCGCCCGGTAGCGGTCCCATACGGTGGGTATGCCGGCATCGCCCGCGATTTGCACCATCTCGTTGGTGGCGGGGTCGCGAGAGACCGGGCCGGAGAGTTTGTTGGTCGAGGTAGTGGGCATCAGCTCTTGCCTTGCGTAAAGATTCGTTCCAGGAGGGGTTCCAGAGCCATCCGCGCAGCCGCATCGGGGGCCAGGCGGGCGGCGGGCAGGCCCTCGGCATCGCCCGCGGTCACTTGCGGGTCTCGCGGAATGACGGCCAGCAGGGCCAACCCCGCGGATTCGGCCTCGCGGCGCACCGCTTCGGGCAGCACGCCTTCGGGCGCGCCGTTCACGATCAGGCCGCGTGCACCGGTGGGGAGCTTCACTTCATCGGCCAGGGCGGAGATGCGGGCGGCCGTGCGGATGCCCCGTACCGTGCAGTCGCTGACGATGAGCAACCAATCCACCGAGAGCAGGGTGCGTCGGGAGATGTGCTCAAGGCCGGCCTCGCTATCGATCACGATGTGGCGGTAATTGCGCGCCAGCTTGTCGAGCACCTCGCGCAGCACGTTATTGGCGAAACAATAGCAGCCCTGACCTTCGGGGCGGCCCATCACGACCAGGTCGTAGCCGTGCTCCTCGACCAGCGCGTCCTGGATGCGCAGGTCGAGATACTCCTGCTTGGAAATGCCCTGCATCGTGGCCGCTTCCCGCCGCGCTTCTTCGCGCACGCCGCCGACCGTGGCGCGGTACGAGACGCCCAGCGCTTCGTGAAGATTGGCATTCGAATCGGCATCCACGGCCAGCACCGGGGCGAGATTGCGCCGCACCAGCCAGTCGATTGCCAGGGCGGAGAGAGTGGTCTTCCCTACCCCGCCCTTGCCGGTCATCGCGATGGTCAGCGGCATGGGCCCTCAAACCGCGGCAGCGAGCGCGGCGCGCAGCCCGGCGCTGACGGCGCGGAGCGTGGCGAAGACGCGTTCGGCATCGGCCACCGGCAGAGAGCCGGTACCGCACGATGGCGTGATCAGGGCCTGGCGCAGGATCAGCTCGCGCGGAATACCGGCCGCGCGAGACAGGTGCTCCACCAGGGCGTGAAATTTCGCGATCAGGGAGTCGGCGGTCTGCGCCTGGATCTTGGCGCTGTTGGTGGGGACGATGCCCCAGGCGAGGACTTTGCCGGATTCCAGGTGGGCCTTCACCGCCGCCGGATAGAGCGCCATGCTCTCGCCGTAATCGAAGGCATCGAAGTTGACGATATCGGCGCCGGCGTCCATCAGGATGGGCCATTCGGTATTGCCGCAGCAGTGCACGCCCGCGAGCGCGCCTTCGGCATGGATGGCTTCGATTACCTCGGCGAGTTTCGCCACCACGTCGTCGCGCGTGACGCTGACGTACGTAGAGGAGCCGAAAGCCGAAAGGATCGGCTCATCGACGAAGCAGATCACACCCTGCGCGTAGGGCCGGAACTTGCGGATCTGCCAGCGGCACTTCATGGCCAGCGCCTTCACCACCACGTCGATGAAGTCGGCGTTATAGTAAATGGCCCGCTTGTTTTCGTCCACCGTGGTGAGACCGAAGCTGATCGGTCCGGTGGTCTGGAGTTTCACGAATCGCCGCGGCTGCGGCGCGGCTTGCAGAGCGGCTTCGAAGGCCGGAATGCCCTTCGAGAAATCCGGCGTGATGCGGAACTTCTCGAAGTCTTCCGCCAGGTAGCTCTCATAGAAGGCGGCCAGTTCGGCCGAGGTGTCGCCAGTGGTGTCGATGTACATCCGTTCCTTCAGGCGATCGATCACCACGCGCGGAATTCCCTCGGCATATTGCACTTCCATCTGTTCGTTAAAGCCGGTGGCGGGCAGTTGCGGCCAGATGGGGGCGTCGGGAATGTGGTCGAGGATTACACGGATGGCCTGCGCCGCATCGGCGTGTGGCAGGCTTCCGATGGCCGTGGCAAGGCATCGCGGCTCGAAGTTCATGCGCTCTTCTCCTTGTTTGAATCGATGTACGAATCCAGGGCGGATTGAAGATTTAGAAATGGCGCCAGCAGGTCGGCCTCGCGGAGGTCGGGGAGCGACAGGCCGTCGCGGTCGGTTTGCGCGATGCGAGGGTCCCAGGGAATGATGCCGAGAAGGCTGCCGGGGCCGAATTCGCTCTCGACCGAAGCGGCGTCTTGGGGCCCAGTGGATTTGTTGAGCACGATGGCGAAGCGGCGGATGCCGATTTCGCGCGCCATATCGCGCACGCGGGCGGCGGTTTCGCGGCTGCGGCGGCCTGGCTCGACCACGGCGAGCATCAGATCGACGCCCATGGCCGTACCGCGGCCGAGGTGCTCGATGCCGGCTTCCATATCGAGGATCACCACGTCGCCCGGCTTCAGCACCAGGTGCATGACGAGTTGCTTGAGCAGAACGCTCTCCGGGCAGGCACATCCGCCGGCCGCGTGCTGCACGGCTCCCAACACCAGCAAATCCACGCCGGCATAGCGCACCGCATAGCGCTCCGCGATATCGGCGACCTCGGGATTGAGCTTGAACATCTGGCCGAACTGGCGGACCTTGGCGCCGGTTCGCTCTTCGATCAGTTCGCGCTCCTGCGCGATGGTGCGGACGCGCCGGCGCAGCTCGGGCGGCAGGCCCAGCGCGGATGCGAGGTTGGCGTCGGGGTCGGCATCGATGGTCAGGACGCGCCGTCCGCCGGCCGCCCAGAGCAAAGCCAGGGTCCCGGCCACTGTGGATTTTCCGGCGCCGCCTTTACCTGAAATCGCCAGCTTCATAGTTTTTTCCGCTCGATCACTTCTTCCACGGCCAGCATGGCGAAGCCGACGATCTCCTCGGCGGCGGCGCGCGCGGCGGGCGGGTCGTGCCTGAGGATGGCATGATAGAGCCTTCGATTGGCTTCCCTTTCGAGCGCTCGCGAGGCCGGCAGGTGAGCGGTGAATGAGATCGCCACACGCATGGGCGCCTGGATGCCGGCGCTCAACTGCCGGAACATGGGGTTCTGCGAGGCCGCCACAACCGTTTCATAGAAGCTGACGTTGGATTCCACGAGCGCCTCGGTGTCCTCGCCGTCGAGCGATTCGCAGCGATCGAGCGCAGCGCCCATGGCGGAGGTTTGCTCGGGCGTGGCGCGCAGGGCGGCGAATCCGGAGGCGGTCGGCTCGATGGCGAGGCGCACTTCGCAGAGTTCACGCAGAAAGCGGGCGTCGGGCCGGGCTTCGGCCTGCCAGCAGAGGATGTCCGGATCCAAAAGGTTCCATTCCGAGCGCGGACGGGAGCGCGTTCCCGAGCGTGGCCGCACCTGGAGCATGCCCTTGTCGGCGAGGACCTTAATGGCCTCGCGCAGAATGCTCCGGCTGACGCCAAGTTGTTGACACAGCTCGGCTTCTTTCGGAAACAGCACCACGCTGCCGGATTGTTCCGCGTGGATCAGGCGCAGGCCCAGGGAACGTGTCACGCGCCCGTGCAGGTTCTCGACTGCGTCGAGGCGGCCGAAATGACCTTGGGGCTGGGACATCGGAATGATCATATCATATGATCAGTTCCGAAAATCCGATAAGATGCCTCAACACTGCGGAGTTGAAGGGTGGGGTACGGAAAAAGACTTCTGCAGCAGCAAGACTTCTGCAGCAGCACGGTCCCCGGCCGGGGCAGTCAGGCCGGGGACCATGGTTTACTTACCAGTCGACTACCGAGCCGTCGTCGGGGTCGAGCCGAGTCATGTACTGTCTCGGCTCGCCGACCTGCGCCCTCAATTTGTCCTCGTCGATCGTGATTCCCAGTCCGGGGTCGGTCAGCAGCGGGCGATGCCCGTTCCTTACCGGCGGCAGCGGCTTTGCCAGCAGGTCCTCATAGTTGGCATCGCCATTTTCCTGAATCAGGAAATTCGGAATCGACGCGGCGATCTGGTAACTGGCCGCCAGCGAACAGGGCCCCTGCGGATTGTGCGGCGCGATGGGCGAATAATAAGCTTCCGCCATCCCCGCGATGAGCCGCAGTTCGGTAATGCCGCCCGCATAGCAGATGTCGGGCTGCAGGATGTAAGCGGCGCGTTTCTCCAGGATCTCCCGGAAGCCCCACTTGGTGAAGATGCGTTCGCCGGTCGCCAGCGGGATGTGCGTCTTCCGGGCGATCTCCGCCATGACATCCACGTTGAGCGGTTGCACCACTTCTTCGAAGAAGAACGGCCGGTAGGGTTCGAGAGCCTTGACCAGAAGGTTGGCCGTCCCCGGTTCGACCGCCCCGTGGAAATCGATGGCGATATCCGCGGCGTTGCCGTACTTCTGGCGCAGGCCCTTGAAGTTATCCACCACCTCATCGACGAACTTAGCGCCTTCGACGTACTTGCTGGCCTCGCGTCCCAAGCCGCGCGGTCCCGTCTTCATCGCGGTTACGCCGGTCTCATCGCTGATGCGGCCGTAGACCCGGATTCTGTCGCGGGTCGGCCCGCCCAGCAACTTGTACACGGGGACGCCGTAGACCTTCCCCTTGATATCCCAGAGCGCCTGGTCGATGCCGCTCGAGATGGCGGTCTTGATGGGACCGCCTCGGTAGAAGGCGCCGCGGTGGATCGCCTGCCAGTGAAATACCACCCGGCAGGGATCCTGGCCCACCAGGTAACGTCCGACCTCCTGCGCGCCCGCGGCGCAAGCTTTGGCGTCGTCCTTGAGCATCTCACCCCAGCCGACAATACCGGCATCGGTCGAGATCTTGACGAACACCCACGAGTTCTTGAGAACGAACGTCTCCAGCTTGGTGACCTTGATGTTGTCGTTGGGTCCTACGGGCGCGGCGGGACTTGGCTCGGCGGTAAAGGCTGCATCCAGCCCAAGCAGCCCTCCGGAGCCGAGCAATCCTTGAAGTGTAGAGCGGCGATTCATTTCCGACATAACTTCTCCTCGCTTTCTTCCGATCCATTTTACGCGGGGATCGCTTAGTACCGGATTCTACCTTGAAGTCGATACCCGTGGTGAAGCATCGAAGTCGTGCCGACGACGGAGAAGTCACGGTCGAATCCCCGCAACCCGGGCAGACTTATTTCTTCGCACCCACGCCGGTTGCGGTTTAGGGATGGTTGCGAATCGCGTCCAGGAGCACGCCAGCGGCAGCATCGGCGTCCATGATGCGGACGTGCAAAGGGCCGTTCCGGCAGGCCAGCGCGGCTTCGAAACCGGCGGGCATCGGCAGGTCGTGAATTTGCCAGTCCCGTTTGAGGCTGCCATCGGCATCTATCAGACAGGGCGGGCACCCGGGCAGAAATTGAACGCGGAAACTGTCGAGCGGGATCGAGAGCGCCTCGCCGCGTGCCTTTACGAACGCCTCTTTGCGCACCCAGCAGGTGAAGAAGAGCCGCTGGCGCTCGGCGGCATCGGCGCTTTCCAGATCGGCGACTTCGGCGGGGGCGAAAAATCTGCGGGCCACCTCGAACGCGTCTTCCATCTCCCGCACTTCTTCCACGTCCACACCCAGCGCGGCGCACCGCCCGAAAGCATAGATGGCCAGGTTCCCAGAATGGGATAGGTTGAATTCGAAACCGCCGTCGGGCCACTCGAGAGAAGGCTTTCCGAAGGTATTGTAGGCAAACCGTATAGCGCGGGGAGAGACGTCCAGGTATGAAGCGAGCAGGGATCGCAGCGTCGCGCGCGCAATCGCGAACGAGTCTCTCAGATGCGGGAAGCGGAAACGCGCGGCGCGATCGAGTTCGTCGGCGGAGAGCAGCGCCACTGCGCCTTCGAGATCCGGGGCTGAGAGATCCATCGGCCACACCTCGAGCCCGCTCGCGAGGGCGCTCATCGAACCGCTACTCCATTACGGCCGCGGAGGCCGGGTCGAGCGTCTCCTCGACACCTGCTTGGAGTTCGTAGCGGCACAGGTCCGAATATAGCCCGCCGGCCGCCGCCAGCTCTTCGTGGGTGCCGCACTCCACGATCTTACCGGATTGAAACACCAGGATCTGGTCCGCGGCGCGAACCGTGGATAGACGGTGGGCGATGATAAACGTGGTGCGCCCTTGAGCGACGTGCGCCAGCGCCTGCCGGATCATGTCCTCGGAAATGGAATCGAGGCTCGATGTGGCTTCGTCTAGCAGCAGGATGCGCGGGTCGCCGAGCACCGCGCGCGCTATGGCAATCCGCTGCTTCTGCCCGCCCGAGAGCTTCACGCCGCGCTCGCCCACGTGCGTGTCATAGCCCGCCGGGAGCTTTTCGGCGAATTCGTCCACACGCGCGAGGCGGCAAGCTGCGAGGATTTCGTCCGGCGTGGCGTCCGGCTGACCCAGCGCCACGTTCTCCGAAATCGGACCATCGAAGAGAAATACATCCTGAGGCACCAGCCCGATCTGCGCGCGGTAACTGGCCAGGGTGGCATGGGCAAGTTCCTGGCCGTCCACTCGCAGCGAACCGCTGGCGCTTTTGTGGAAGGCCGAGAGCAGCTTGATGAGGGTGGATTTGCCGGCCCCCGAAGGTCCCACCAGCGCGGTCACCGTGCCCGGCCTGGCGCGGAAAGAGACGCCGCGCAGCGCCGGGTGGCCATTCGGATAGTGAAACCAGACGTTATCGGCGACGATCTCGCCTCGCAGCCGGCCCAGCACCACGTTACGCTCCGGATCGGCATCCTCGGCCGGCTCCGCGAGCAGTTCATTGATACGTGACAAGGAGGCGACGGCGGCCGAGATTTGCCCGGCGGCTCCCGCCAGTTGGAGTACGGGTCCCACAGTAAACGCCAGGAAGGCTCCGAAGGTGGATAACCCGCCGATCGTCAAACGACCGGCCGCCACTTCTCGCGCACCCTGCCAGATCAATCCGGCCGCGATGAACCCCACCAGAGCCATCACCAGGGCGTAGACGGCGGAGCCCGCATAGGCGGCGCGCAGCGAAACCCCGCGCAGGCGATCCGTCTCTTCCTCCAGAACCCGGCATTCCGATACTTCGGCGCGGCAGGCCTTCACCACCTGCATGCCTAACAGGGTCTCCGTCAATCTTCCGTTGACCTCGCCGTTAACCTCGCCCACGCGCTTGTAAAGCCGATGGATGCGCAGCAGCCCGAGGCGAGCGATGCCCGCCAGCACGAGCAGCCCGAGCATCGACAAGAGCGTTAGGCGGCGGCTCAAGCTCCACACGTAAACCACAGCCAGTACGGCCGTTATGGCGCTGCCGAGCAATTGGATGGTGCCCGCCCCGAAGAGCGAAGATGCCGTGTCCGTATCGGACATCACCCGCGCGGAAAGCTCGCCGGTTTTGCGAGACTCGAACGCGCCGATCGGAAGCCGCACGAGGTGCCGTACCAGGATGTGACGGAGCCGCATGGCGAAATAATGCGCGACGTCGTGCATGAGCCGCAGCGTCCCGTACCAGGTGAGGCTCTGCACCAGCGCGGCCACGGCCAGCACCACCAGCAGCCGGTTCATGCCTCCGTAGTTGTTTCTGAGAAGGATGTTATCGATCAGCGGCCTGGTTGAGGCGGGCAGGACCAGTTGAGCCAGCCGGTTCACAACGATGAGACCGATGGCGGCGACGAGGCCGATTCGGTTTCTGAGGTCCAGTACGCGAAAAGATCTGGTGATCAAGCCCGATCTTAACGGCACGCCAAATACCACCCCGCAAGGGACGGGTCCGGTTACGGTTAAGCACTTGCCTGAAGTATACGCGGCATCTGGTATCCGACCTGCACCGCGGTGTGCTCGGTCCTCGTAGCCGGCCAGCGACAATCCATGGTGATTTATCTAACGAACGCGCCCCAAATCTTGGCGGCACAAGGCGTTAGCCCGGAAAAATCCAAAGGGCGGCGTTTGTTATCCGGATCGGGTTTGCACCGGCGGGTCGAAGTTGAGCGTTCCGATTTCTTGGGAAAGCATCCCCATTCCAGGGAGCTTCCTTCAGCCGCGAGGGACCTGGATCGGCGGGCCGGCCCGCGCATGAGCTGTACCGGCCCGCGCATGAACTCCTTATTGTTTGTCCCGCAGCCGGATTGGAGAAGCTAAATGACAAGCACAGGCCATTTTTTGGCCAGGCTTCGCGAACGGAATATCAAGCTTTGGATCGAAGGCGACCGCTTGCGCTGCAGCGCTCCCACGGGCGCCCTGACGGCGGAGCTGAAGGAAGAAGTCGCTGCGCGGAAATCCGACATTCTGAGTGCGCTGGCCGCGGAGCAGGATCGCGAGCGGCTCCCGCTGACGGCGCCGCAGCGCATGATGTGGCTTCTTGAGCGGCTGCGCCCCGGCGATCCGGCGTATCACGTCGTGCTGGTGATCCGGATCGGCGGGCCGCTCGATCGGAAACGTCTCGATGAGAGCCTGAACGCGCTGGTCCGCCGGCATGAAGGCCTGCGTCTCGCGATCTCCGACGATGAGGGGCAGCCCTACGGCACGATCATGGAACCGTGGCGGCCGGCGCTCGCATTTGAGGATCTTTCGGCCCTCGAGAAGACTGCCCGCGACAACGAACTGCGCGAGCGGATCGGAAGCTTCGAGCAGGCTCCCTTCGATCTTTCCGAGGGTCGCCCGCTCCGCGCGATGCTCTTCCTCACCGGCGCCGGGGAACACATGCTCGCGCTGGGGGCTCACCACATTGCCGCGGACGGCTGGGCGGCGTCGCGGCTGACGCACGACCTGGCCCGCATCTATGCGGGAGACGAGGAACTGCCTCCGGCGGGATCTCTGCGCGAAGCCATGCGCTCGGCCGGCGGACGGCCCACCGAACCGGCGGAGCGCTTCTGGCGGCAGGCGCTCGCCGGCCTCTCCGCTCGGCTGGCGCTGCCGGCACGCTGCGGGCGGGACACCGACACGCGGACCCGTGTGCGTTTCGCCGTACCCCCGGCACTGGTTCGCCGCCTGCGTGAAACCGGCGGAGCGGAAAAAGCGAGCCTGTTCGTGGTGGTGCTGACCGCGGTGGCGGAACTGTTGCGCCGCTACAGCGGACAGGAAGACTTCGTTATCGGAACTCCCTTCGCCAACCGGATGATGGGAAATCCGGACCTGGTGGCCGATTTCGTGACCACGCTGCCCTTGCGCTGCGACCTGTCCGGATCGCCCACGGTTCACGATGCGCTTCAGCGCGTGCGCTCCATGGCGCTCGATGCGATCGAGCACTCCAGCACGCCGTTCGAGGAGATTGCGCCCTTACTCCCCAAAGCCCAGTTCGGCGCAGACCCGCTGCCCTGCTTCGTGGCGGTTCACGAGATCCCCTCCGCCAACGAACGTCTGTCGAGTCTGGACTGGCAGCTCGTCGATTTGGAAGACGAGCATACCTGGCCCAAGACGGATCTCTCGATCGAGCTTGGCAGCGCGGTTTCCCCGGATAAAGACGGCGCGCTGCTGGGTGTTCTGGAATACCGCCCGGAGGCTCTGGACCGGGCTGTGGTGGAAGGCATGGCGCGGCACTTCCAGGCATTGCTCGGAGCCATCTGCGGCGACACCGGCCGGAAGCTCTCCGCGCTTCCCATGATGGATGCGGCCGAGCGCCTGGATCTGGTCGAGCGATGGAACCGCTCCGATGCGGATCAGGGGCCGGCGGCTTGCGTTCACGAGTTGATTTCGGCCAGGGCCGCCGTACAACCCGAGGCGATCGCGATTGCGCAGGGCCAGACCGAGATCGCATATGCGGGGCTCGATAGCCTGGCCAACCGGCTGGCGCGCCGTCTTCAACAGCTCGGCGCGGGGCCTGGCGGCCGCGTGGGAATTCTGCTCGACCGCTCCATCGAGATGGTCGCCTCCATGATCGCCGCGTGGAAATGCGGGGCGGCCTACGTGCCGCTCGATCCCGCTTATCCGCCGGACCGCCTCTCGTATATCGCGGCCGATTCGGAGATTGCGGTGCTCGTAACCCGCCAGGAACTGGCTCGTCCCGCCATGCACGGCGCCACGCTTCTGCTCGATTCCGAGTGGCCCGAAATTGCGCGCCTGGACGATTCGCCCGTGCCGCTCTCGGCCGCGCCGGACGACCTGGCGTACCTCATCTATACTTCCGGCTCGACCGGCCGCCCCAAGGGCGTCGAGATCTCTCATGCCGCGCTGCTCAATCTTCTGCGCTCCATGGGAAGCAGTCCCGGCCTCTCCGCATCCGACACGTGGGTTGCGGTCACTTCGCCGTGCTTCGATATTTCCACGCTGGAGCTGTTCCTGCCGCTCATCGCGGGAGCGCGCGTGGTCCTGGCCTCGCGCGAAGACATTCTGCACGGAGAGCGTCTGGGAGAGCTGCTGGAATCTTCCGGCGCGACGGTCTTGCAGGCCACGCCTTCGGTCTGGCGGCTGCTGATCGAATGCGGCTGGCAAGGCCGCGCGGGGCTGAAAGGGCTGTGCGGCGGCGAGGCCATGCCATCGGACCTGGCGCGCGACCTGCTCGCGAGGGGCGTGCGGCTGTGGAACGTTTACGGACCGACCGAGACCACGGTCTGGAGCGCCATCTACGAAGTGCGCGAGGCGGAATCGCCCGTGCCCATCGGCTTTCCGGTGGATAACACGCAGCTCTACATTCTGGATGGCGGCCTGAACCCGGTGCCCGCCGGCGTAATCGGCGAGCTTTTTATCGGCGGCTCCGGCCTGGCGCGCGGCTACCGCAATCTGCCCCAAATGACCGCGGAGCGCTTCGTCCCCGATCCATTCGCCAACATCGGGCGCGCGGCTCGCATGTACCGCACCGGCGACCTGGCGCGGCGCAGGCTGGATGGGGCCATCGAATTTCTCGGCCGTCTCGATCACCAGGTCAAGATCCGCGGCTATCGCGTGGAGCCGGGTGAGATCGAAACGCTTCTGCGCGAATGCCCGGGGGTGCAAGACGCCCTGGTAATCGGCCGGAACAACGGGCTGCTGGCGTACGTGGCCGCCGGCGGCGTTTCCGAGGCGGCGCTGCGGCAGCACGTGGGCAGCCGCGTCCCCGAATATATGGTGCCCGGACAGTTCATCATGTTGCGCGCCCTGCCGCGTCTGCCTAACGGCAAGATCGATCGCCACGCGCTGCCGGAACCGCAAGCGGCCGCGGGCGGGCCGGCGCGCGCGCCGCACACAGCTTTTGAGCGGCTGGTGGCGGATGTCTGGAGCGAACTGCTGGGCCGGGCCAGCGTGGGGCTGCGCGACAACTTCTTCGAAATCGGCGGACATTCGCTCGCGGCCGTGCGCGCGCGACACCGCTTGGAGCAGAAACTGAACCGCGAGGTCCGGCTCATCGATCTCTTCCGATACCCGACGGTCGAATCGCTGGCGGGTTTTCTGGCCGGTACGAATTCCATGGAGGCAGTGCGTTAATGATCGACTCGAAATGGCCCGACGGCATCGCCATCGTCGGAATGGCCGCCCGTTTTCCGAAAGCGCGCAACGTGCGGGAGTACTGGGAGAATCTTCTGGGCGGCGTGGAGTGCGTCCAGCGGTTTTCGGACGATGAGTTGTTGGAAGCGGGGGTCGATCCAGACCTGCTGTCCTCGCCGGATTACGTCAAGGCCGGCACGGTGCTCGAAGACGCCGATAAGTTCGATGCCCGGTTCTTCGGCTACAGCCAGCGCGACGCCGAAATTATGGATCCGCAGCACCGCCTGTTTCTGGAGTGCGCCTGGCATGCCCTAGAGGACGCCGGATACGGGGCCATCAGCCCGGCCCGCCGCGTGGGCGTCTTCGCCACCGTCGAGATGAACACGTATCTCAACTCGGCTATCCTGGCCAATCCAGCCGCCGTGGCCGCCGCCGGAGAATACGGCATCATGCTCGGAAACGACAAGGACTACGTGGCGGTCCGGGCGGCCTACAAGCTCGATTTGCGCGGACCCGCCATGTGCATCCAGACGGCCTGTTCGAGCTCGCTGGTGGTGCTGCATACCGCCTGCCGCGCGCTGCTGGCGGGAGACTGCGATATGGCTCTGGCGGGAGGCGTGTCGGTGGTTTTCCCCCAGGGCGAGGGCTATATGCATGTGCCCGGCATGATTTTCTCGCCGGACGGGCACTGCCGCGTCTTCGACGCCGACGCGCATGGGACCGTGCTGGGCAGGGGCGTCGCGGCGCTGGCGCTGAAGCCGCTGGCACGCGCCCTGGCCGACCGCGATTCCATATACGCGGTGATTCGCGGCACGGCTCTCAACAACGATGGCGCGAGCAAGGTGGGCTTTACGGCGCCATCGGTGGATGGACAGGTGGAAGTGATTTCGCGGGCGTGGGAAACCGCGGGATTCGAGGCGGGCTCGATCGGCATGATCGAGGCGCATGGCACTGGCACCGAGCTGGGAGATCCTATCGAAGTGGCCGCTCTCACGGAGGTCTTCCGCCGCCAGACGGCTGCGAAGGGCGTTTGCGCACTCGGTTCCGTGAAGGCCAATATGGGCCACGTTTCGAATGGCGCCGGGGTGGCGGGCGTCATCAAGTGCGCGCTCGCTTTGCGCGCGGGCACTATTCCCCCGGCGGTGAATTTCGCCCGGCCGAACCCGCTGCTCGATCTGGAAAACTCCCCCTTCTTCATCAACACGTCGGCCGTCCAGTGGCCCGTCGGCGGTGTGCGCCGCGCGTGCGTCAGCTCGTTCGGCATCGGCGGAACCAATGGGCACGCGTGCCTGGAGGAGCCGCCCGAACAGCGCCCGGAGCCCAGCTCCCATCCGTTTCAACTCTTGACCCTCTCGGCCAAAACGCCCGATGCACTGGAGCGCGCCGGTCATGAACTTGCGCAGCACCTGCGCTCCACGGAAATCGACCTGGCCGATGCCGCCTACACCTTGCAGGTGGGCCGCGAGCCATTCCCTTATCGCCGCACCGTAGTGGCCGCGGATGCGCCTTCAGCCGCCGCCGCGCTGGAGAAGAGCGCCGAGGCCAAGCGCCTGGAGGGGCGCGCTCCCGAGGTGGTTTTCCTGTTCCCCGGCCAGGGCGAGCAATATCCGGGCATGGCGAAAGCTCTCTACGAGGCCGACCCGGCTTTCCGCAGCACGATCGACCGCGGTGCCGAAATTCTGGCCGGCCCGCTCGGATGGGATATTCGCACGGTTCTGCTATCGGAAGCGGAAGAGCACCGCGAAATTCTCAACCAGACGGCCGTCACGCAGCCGGCGCTGTTCCTGGTGGAGTACGCGCTGGCGGAGCGCTGGATGGCGCTGGGCGTGCAGCCCTCGGCCGTAATCGGCCATAGCATCGGCGAGTTGGCCGCGGCCGCGATTGCGGGCGTCTTCTCGTTCGAGCAGGGGCTGGCGATGGCCGCGGCGCGCGGCAAAGCCATGCAGGCCGCTCCCGAAGGCGCCATGCTGGCCGTCGCGCTGACCGCCGAATCGGCGCTTTCCGGGATTCCGGAAGGGGTGAGCCTGGCCGCACGGAACGCGCCCGAGCTGACGGTCCTTGCGGGAAGTTCCGAAGCCATTGCGGAGGCTCAGGCGATTCTGAAAAAACGTGGCGCGACGGCTGTGCGCCTGCCCTCGAATCGCGCCTTCCATACCTCGGCCATGAAAGAAGCCGCCCATGAGTTGGCCGAGGCGTTGCGCGGCGTGGAATGCGCCGCCCCACGCATACCCTGGATCAGGACGGCGGGATCTCCCACAGCGCGCAAGATCGCGGCTTCCGGTAACGGACACGCGAGCCTGCACACTGCCGACGTCGAGACAGGCGTCGAATATTGGAGCCACCAGCTTCTGGCACCGGTAGACTTCTCGGCCGCTGTCCACTCCCTCATGGGGCAGCCGCGGTTCTTCCTCGAGGCCGGCCCGGGCGGAACGCTGCTGGGCCTGGTGCGGCAGCAGGCTCCCAGAGCTCTGGGGACGGCCAGCCTTCCCGGCCGCCAGCGATCCAAGAAATCGCCGTATGCCGTATGGCTCGAAGGCGTGGCCACTCTATGGAAGAGCGGCGTCGCCATCGACTGGCCGAAGCTCCACGAACCCGAACAGCGCCGGAGGATCTCTCTGCCGGGGTACTCCTTCGAAAAGACGCGCTATTGGGTAGAGCCTGCGCAGGCCGCCGCCCCATCCGCCGATTCAGCGCGGCGCCAGGCTTCCGAGCGGTTGCCCGATATGGCCGACTGGTTCTACGCGCCCACGTGGTCGCGAAAAGCGGGTGCGGCCCAGGTCACAGATTCCGCGCCGGGCGCCTGGCTGGTGCTGGCCGACGCTCAAGGCGTGGCCGAACGGGTGACCGGTAAGCTCGGCCCGGGAGCGATCATCGTGGAACCTGGCGGCAGTTTCCGCCAGACGGCACGCAATCGGTTCATCATCGAGCCTTCCAGCCGCGCCGATTACCAGCGGCTCGTCGGGTCGCTGCGCGAGCAGGGGCTGGATTTCTCCCGCGTGGCCTTCTTCTGGGGAATCGGGGAATCCTGCGAACGGCCGTACGATGCCGCCCTTCTGCTCGCTCAAGAGATCTTCAAAGCGGGCGCCAATCTGGAGCGTTTGGTCTTCGTCACCGATGGCCTGGAGGTGGTCACCGGCGAGGAGCGGCCGCGCGCACCGCATCGCGCTCTCCTGCACGGGCTGGCTCTGGTGATCCCCGCCGAGGATCCCGGGATCGTGTGCCGAACCATCGACATCCCGGCCGTGGAGAGCGGCAGGCTCGAGAGCGTTTGCGAATTGCTCGCCGCTGAAATCGCTGCTGGCGAGCGCCGGCGCCGCACCGCGATCCGCGGCGGCTACGTTTGGGAATCTTCCTGGGAAGCCGTGCGCATTCCGGAGGATGTCCAGGCGCCGCTGCGCGCCAGAGGCACATACCTGGTCACCGGGGGCCTGGGCGGCGTGGGCTTTTCGATTGCCGAATTCCTGGCGCGCGATTTCCAGGCCAATCTCGTTCTGACCGGCCGCAGCGACCACGCCGAGTCCTCGCGGGCACGCTCGCGATTCGAGGCGCTGGCGGCTCATGGCGGCCGCGTGCGATACCATCGCGCCGGTGCGGCCGACCGCGAGGCCATGCAGCGCGCCATCGCGGCTTCCCTGGCTGAGTTCGGCCGCATCGACGGCGTCATCCACGCCGCCGGGATCGATGGCGCCGGCCTGGTGCTCAACCTGGCGCTCGAAACCGCGTGGAGCGCCATACGCCCCAAGCTCGAAGGCGCTTCCATCATCGCGGATCTCCTGCGCGATCCGGCTCCCGATTTCGTGGTCCTGTGCTCTTCGATCAGCACGGTCCTGGGGGCGCCCGGGCAGGCGGCGTACGCAGCGGCCAACGCCGCTCTCGACGCCTTCGCGCAATCCCGCTATGCAGCCGGCGACGCACGCTTCCTGTCGATTGACTTCGATGCCTGGCGCGATGTCGGAATGCTGGCGGATGCGCCCGCGGAGTTTCAAGCCATGCTGCGCGAGAGGATGCGCACGGCGATGTCGCCCGCCGAGGGAGTCGAAGTTTTCCGCCGCGCGCTGGCGTGGCGCCAGCCGCAAATCCTGACCTCCACGCGCGACGTGCACGCGCTGCTCGCGTCGGCTCGGCCGGCCGCTCAGCCGGAACAGGCGCCGGCCACTCGTCAGACGGCGAACCCCTCCGATGCGGGAGCTTTTGTCATCGAGGTCTGGAAGGAGCTTCTAGCGGTGGATTCGGTGGCGCCCGATGCCGATTTCTTCGCTCTGGGCGGCCATTCGCTGTTGGGCACAATGGCCCTGGCGCGAATTCGCGAGCGCTTCGGCGTCGAACTGCCGCTGCGAACCGTGTTCGAATCGCCCACTCCGGCGGCGCTCGCCGAAAGCGTGAAGCTTGCGCTGGCGGCCTCCTCCGGCCGGAGCGCACGAGAAGCCGTGGCCAGCGAGGTCGAGGAATTTACGGTCTGAGCGCGATAACAGCCAGCCTATGGCAGTTTTGGCAGCAGACAGTTTTTGCAATTGAGGAACTAAGGGACAAACGATGGCTAGCACATCCATAACCGGTCGGGCGAGCTGGTCCGGCCGCTCGCTGAGCCTTTACCAGTTGTTGGATCCGGAGGTACTCGCGGATCCCTACCCGTTGTACCGCCAGCTCCAGGACGAGGCACCGGTATATTGGGACCCTTTCCTGCACGCCTGGGTGGTGACCCGCTATGCGGATGTGGTCAAAGTGCTGCAAGAGTTCTCCGCCGACCGCACGCCCACGCCGGAGCAACTGAGCGCCATGGGCCTCGCGCGCATCAGTCCGATCGCCCAGGTAATGGTCAAGCAGATGCTGTTCATGGACGCGCCCGCGCATACGCGCTTGCGCGGGCTCTGCTCGGCGGCCTTCACGCCGCGGCGGGTCGAAGCGCTGAGAACCCACATCCAGGAAATCGTCGACGGTCTGATCGACGCGGTGTACCCACGGGGCCGCATGGATCTGCTGGCCGACCTGGCCAATCCGTTGCCGGCCATCGTCACGGCCGAGTTGATGGGCCTGCCCACTTCCGATCACCGCATGTTGAAGGGGTGGTCGGCCGATTTCGCGGAGATGCTGGGAAACTTTCAACACAATCCGAACCGCATCGCGCGCGTCTTGCAGACTGTCGAGGATATGACGAATTACTTCCTCAGCGCCGTGCGCGAGCAGAGCGTCAAACCGGGAAACGGGCTGGTCAACGCGCTGGTACACGCGGAGGTGGACGGTTCGCGGCTGAGCGAGGAAGAGATCGTCGCCAATTGCATCGTGACTATGGTGGGAGGCCAGGAGACCACCACCAACCTGATCGGCAGCGGCATTCTGACGCTGTTGCGGCATCCTGCCGAGTTGGAGCGGCTACGTTCCAATTCCGCGCTGATCCCCTCCGCGGTGGAAGAACTGCTTCGCTATGAATCGCCCAGCCAGCACACCGGGCGCATCGCGCCGCGCGATTTCGAAATGGGCGGGAAGACCATCCGCAAGGGCCAGGCGACCATCGCCGTAATGGCCGCGGCCAACCGCGACCCACTGCGCTTCCCCGATCCCGACCGCCTGGACCTGGAACGCAAGGACAACCGGCACGTGGCCTTCGGCTACGGCGCCCATTTCTGTTTCGGCGCGCCGCTCGCGCGCATGGAAGGCCAGATTGCCTTCGAAACGATTCTGCGGCGCTTTCCTAACCTGGCCCTGGAGCCCGGCCCGCTGACCTGGCGCTATAACCTGGGGCTAAGGGGACTGGTAGCTCTTCCCTTGACGTTCGGCCCGCAAGCGCTGTAACGAAACGCGGCGGGACACCGGCATGCTCACGGCCGCCGGGTCCCGCCGCATCGTCCTTGTGGCGCTTCAGGACAGATATTTGCTAACCGCGCGCGCTACTACATCGACGTTGGGCACGCGGAACATGGTCTCGTGGTCGCCGGGAACGCGCTCCACATCGACCTTCGCGAGAAATTGATACCAACCTTGCAGCGGGTCGAACGCCGATCCGGCAGGCTTGTCTTCAGCCAGCAGAAAGAGTACCCGCGAATCGTAGGTCCGCGGGACGTAAGCCTCGGCGGAGGTAGCCAGGGCAAACGCCAGGTCATGCCAGCCTTCAATCACCACGCGGCGGTTCAGCAGCTTCTGGAGAATCGCCGAGCGCAGCTTCCATAAACGCCGCCCCAGGCCGCTTTGCTGCAAGCCGGCTGCGATATCGGCCAGACGCTGCCGGATGCGGCCGTTCCTGATATCGCGCGGCAGCACCACCGGCAGACGGCGCAGGATTCCCAGCAGCCGCATGGCACGCGCGGCCCGCGCCAGGAACCGGTCCCGCACGCCAATACTGCGGAATGCACCGGGGAGGTACGTGTCCACCAAGACCAGCAAGGCGACCTGTTCCCCGGCGGCGCGCAGCCTCTGGGCGATTTCGAGCGCCAGCAGCCCGCAACGCGACCACCCGGCCAGATAATAAGGACCGTGCGGCTGGCAGCGGCGGATGTCCATGGCGTAGCGCGTAGCCAGGTCCATCAGAAAGGTCGAGCCGTAGTCGTGATGGAAACGCGGAACGGGGCTGAGACACGGCTGGTCTGCACCGAGGCGCTCGGCGAAGAGCTTCTGCTTGGGTCCGGCGCCCACGAAGAAGAGCGGCGGGCGATCGCCGAAAGGCTGTAATGCAGCGAATTCCGCTTTGCCTTTGGGCTCTTCGCTGCCGCCCGTGAGCAACTTCGCGAGAGCGCGTACAGTGGGAGCCTCGAAAAGCACGCTCGCCGGGAGGCGCTTCCCAAACTCGCGCTCAACCTGGGCCATCAGCCGGACCGCCATGAGCGAATGGCCGCCGAGGCTGAAGAAATCGTCCTCCACCGAAATCCGGCGGCCGTGAAACAGCCTCTGCCAGATGCGCAGCAGAATCAGTTCGGTGGGATCGACATGCGCCAGACCGTTGGATTTGGCTTCGCGAGCGGGGGGCTCGGGCAAAGCGTCGCGGTCTACTTTTCCGGACGGCTTCAGAGGAATGGCGGCCAGGCGCACCGCCCGGGCAGGCACCATGTACCCGGGTAGGACCCGCTGTAGCGCCGCCCGCACGTCGGCCTCTTCGATCTGGCCACCCTCGCGGGCGACGTAATAGGCGATCAGGCTCATGACGCCGGCTGGCTCCGGCCTGGCAATCACCGCCGCATGCTTGATCTCGGGCAGGCGCAGCAGCGCGGATTCGACCTCGCCGGGTTCGACGCGGTAACCGCGGATCTTGACCTGCTCGTCGGTGCGGCCGGTATAGTAGAGCAGGTTGTCGGGACCGGTGTAGACGAGGTCTCCGGTCCGGTAAAACCGCCCGCCACTCGCCAACCCGTCCGGCACCTCGACGAAACGCTCGGCAGTCGGGCCGGGCGCGTTCAGGTATCCCTGCGCCACGCCGTCTCCGCCGATAAACAGCTCGCCCAGTGCGCAGGGCGGCAAGGGCCGCATGTGGCGATCGAGCACCAGTAGCTCGGTATTGGCGATGGGGCGACCGATCGGTATGGAACGCGCGTCCGGATCGAGCGGCCGCTCAATCCGGTGGCAGCAGGCGAACGTCGTGGTTTCCGTGGGCCCGTAGCCGTTGACGATTTGTGTTTCCGGCAGCGCCTCCAAGGCCCGGCGCACGTGCTCGGGAGAAAGCGCTTCGCCGCCGGTCAGCAGTTGCCGGATGGGTCGTAGGGCTTCCACCGACTGTTCCACGACGGCATTGAACAACGAAGCCGTCAACCAGCAGGTGTTCACGCGCTCGCGGGCGACCAACTGGGCGAACTCCTCGATGCCGCGAAACCCCTCGCGCGCGATGACGCACCGGCCGCCGTGCAGAATGGCGCCGAATAGCTCGAATGTGGAGGCGTCGAATTGCGGCGGCGCCATAAAGAGCGTGGTGGTTTGCGGACCCAGCTCGGCGTAATCCACGCCGAAGAGCAGCCGCAAAATCCCGCGGTGCCGGACCAGCACGCCTTTGGGCGCGCCCGTGGATCCGGAGGTGTACATAACGCAGGCAGGTTGGTCGAGTGGCACCGCGCCGGATGGATTGCCCGGATCCGCGCGCCCTTCAAGCGCCGGAAGGGCGAGAGCCTTGGCCTGGCCCGGATCGAACTTGTGGGGCAGCCGCTCCTTGACCATGACGATGCGCGCGCCGCAATCTTCGAGAATGGCGCGCGTGCGAGCCGGCGGATCCGAGGGCGCCAGCGGCACCCAGGTGCCGCCGCATTTGAGCACGGCCAGCAGGGCGGCCACATATTCCGCGCTCCGCTCCATCAGGATTGCGATCCTCTCGCCAGGTTGCACGCCTTCCGCTTTGAGCGACTCCGCCAGCAGGTTGGCGCGACGGTTCAACTCGGCGTAGGAAACGCGCTCGCCACCGCACACGAGGGCTTCTCGGCCGGAGAAACGCACGGCGGCTTCCTCGAAAACAGCGTGGACCGGCTTGGCCGGATACTTTACCTGCGCTCCGTGCCAGGCTTGGCAAGCGTCCGGAGCCAGGGGGACCCGGCTGCACGCGGCATCGGGATCTTCGACCGCGGCTTGCGCCAGGGCGCGGAAGTTCTCGAGGATTCGATGCGCCACCGCGGCGTCGTACAGATCCGTGCTGTATTCCAGTGTGCAATCGGCGTGCGCGGGGCCGGACTCGATCGACAGGCTCAGATCGAATTTCGCGCTGCCGTTATCGAGCGGCACATTTACCAGCGGAGAAGCTTCGGGCGAGGGCTCGCACATGAAGGCCATTTGGAAAAGCGGCTGAACCGCCTGGCTGCGCTCGAGCCGCGAGGCCTGAATCACGCTCTCGATAGGCGTATCGGCATGCTCGAAATACTCCAGGCAATTGTCACGCACGTGCCGCAGCCACTCGCGGAAAGTAGGATCGCCCTCCAGGTTGAAACGCAGCGCCAGCATGTTGGCGAACAGCCCGATGAGCGGCTCGGCGTCGCGGCCGCGGCGAGTCGATGCAGGCGTTCCGATGGAAAGGTCGGTGGCGCCGGTTGAGCGGTTGAGCAGAAGCAGAAAGGCGCTCAAGTACACCGTGAACGGGCTGGTGCGCTCCTCGGCTGCCAGCCGGCGTACCGCCGCGCAGGCAACCTTGGACAGCGGCACGCTCTCCCATCTACCACGGAAACTCGGCTTGGAGGGGCGCCTCCGCGCGCCGGGAAACTCGGTGACCGCGGGCGGGTTGGCCAGCTTTTCGGTCCAGAACGCGAGACCGCGCGCCGCGCGTTCCGAGGCCAGATCGAGATTCTGCCGCGCCGCCCAATCGCCGTATTGCAGATGAAGCGCGGGCAAGTCGGCCCGGCCGCCCTCCTGGTAAGCCGCGTAAGAGCGCGAAACCTCGTTCCAAAGCAGGCTCAGCGACGGCCCGTCGCACACCAGGTGGTGAATGATGAAGAGAAGAATCTGCTCGTCCGCTCTCCAGCGGAGCAGGCGCACGCGGATCAGCGGACCGCGATCGATGGCGAAAGGCACGCTGACATGCTTGAGCGCCGCTTGCTTCGCCGACTGCTCGTCCGCGACATCCTCGATGAGCCAATCGAGCCGGGGTTGGCGATCGATGACGGCTTCGGGCACGCCGTCGCGGACTTCGTAGGTGGTGCGCAGAATATCGTGGCGGGCGATGGTTTGAAGCACTGCCGCGCGCAGAGCCGAGGGGTCCACACGACTGGAAAGGCGCATGGCCTTCCAGACGTTGTATGCCACGCAATCCGGATCGGAGGACTGCACGAACCACAGCCTGGATTCGGGTCCCGAAAGCGGCCGGCACGCCATGCGGGTCTGCGGAGCCGGGGTTGGGAAGGGCTTCTCCTGGGCGCACGGAGCCGCGGTAGCGCAAGGCGTCGCAGTCGCGCACGGAGCCGGGGCATCACACGGAGCCGCAGCCGAATTGCTGGGACCTTCGACCGCCGATGAAGCGCCGGCGACGCGGCGTTCGATTTCAGCCGCGATCTCGGCCGCCGTCGGATGGTCGAACACCGTGCGGAGAGAGAGTTCCACGCCGAATACCTCGGTGACGCGGGCAATCACCTGAGCGCCCAGCAGCGAGTGGCCGCCCAACTCGAAGAAATTATCTTCGAGCCCGACGTCGCTCACGCGCAGCAACTCCGCCAGAATGGCTGTGAAGCGCGCTTCCACCGGCGTGCGCGGCCGGGCATCCCGACGCTCCTGCGGCGCGATGCGGGGCATGGGCAGAGCGCGCCGGTCCACCTTGCCATTAGCGGTCAGAGGAAGCTCGTCCAGAAACTCGAACTCGGCGGGGACCATGTACTCCGGCACGCTGGCGCGCAGAAATTCGCGCAGCTCGCGCGAGTCGCGGCGGCCGTCGGCGGCCGGTACGACATACGCGACCAGCCGCTTGTCCTCGGGCGCGAACTCGTGCGCCACGACGAAACTGGCGCGCACGCCGGGATGCCGGTTCAGCGCGGCTGCGATCTCGGCCGGTTCGATGCGGAAGCCGCGGATCTTAACCTGCTCGTCGGTCCGTCCCAGGAAATGAATCTGGCCGTCGGGCAGATATTTTGCCATGTCGCCGGTCCGGTACAGGCGCGCGGAGGAGTCGGCCGAGAAGGGATGGGGAATGAAGCGCTCGGTGGTGGCGCCGGCGCGATTGCGGTAGCCTCGCGCAACGCAGGCTCCGCCAATATAGATTTCCCCTTCCGCGCCGTTCGAAACCGGCTTCAGCTTCTCGTCGAGAATGTGGATTTCCGTGTTGGCGATGGGCAGTCCGATGGGCGGCAGAAGATCGCCGTTGTGCGCTGCGCCGAGCGCGGTCGAGGTCGCCACCACGGTGCATTCGGTGGGGCCGTAGTTGTTCACGACAGTGAAGGGAAGACCGGCCGGCGGATGGCGCAGCAGGCGGTCGCCCCCGGTGAGCAGCGTGCGCAGCGCGGTATTTTTGGGCCACTCCAGGCCCATGACGCGCTCGGCCAGCGGAGTGGGAAGAAAGCTAATGGTGATGCGGTTCGATACCAGGTAATCGCGCAGCAGCGCGGGCGTGAGCCGGACCTCTTCATCGGGCAGGTACAAGCTCGCGCCGGCCTTCAGATAAGGCCACAGCTCCCACACACCGGCATCGAAGCCGGGGCTGGAGACCAGGGTGGCCCGGTCGGCGCTGGTCACCTTGAACGTGCGCAGGTGCCAATCGATCAGGTTGGAGAGGCTGCCGTGCGCGACCTCGACGCCTTTCGGCTGACCGGTCGATCCCGACGTGTAGATGACATAGGCCAAATCTCCGGGCGCGGCTTCCGGCGCGGGGTCCCACACGGCGGGCACTTTGCTTCGCATGGCTTCGCGGACGTCGACGCTCAGCCAGGGCCCGCGCGGCAGTTTCTCGATAGCACTTCCCGCCAGCAACGCGGCCACGTTCGCGTCCTTCAGCATGAAGGCGAGCCGGTCGGCCGGATATGCCGGATCGAGCGGCAGATAGGCACAGCCGGCCTTGAAGATCCCCAGCAGGCTCGCCACCCACTCCGGGGAGCGCTCCAGGCAAACGGCGATCAACGAACCGGGCGCTATACCTAACGATAGGAGGTGCCAAGCCACGCAGGCCGCCCGGCTATCGAGCTCGGCGCGTGTAACCGCACCGTCGCCGGACACGATCGCCGGCCCCTTCGAGAATGTTTCCTCGAAGCCTTCCAGAGTTCCAAATAATTCGGTCTCGCCCGGCTGGCTGCGATTGGCACATACGTTCGTTTTCATCGTTCCCCGTTCCAGTTAGGATTGTTAACGCATGGGCGCACAGACGAGTAAATCACAGTAGGAAGCATTCCAGCGGCCAAAAGGGGCCCGGTTTGTCCCCAGAGTTACGAGTGGTCGAAGAGTGCCTGGACCCATCGCGGCGGCGCGGCGCAAACGGTCCCGATGGTAGAATCGAAAGTTCCAATGTCGCAGCGGTCCCCCATAAAACGGGGCGCCACCGCCGTACCGGCCGCCCCGAGGACGATTCCGGTGCCTCGCTGGCTTCGCATCTGCACGGTGATGGCCGCGGCAATCGCCATGTTCGCCTGGTTCTCGGCGCCATCCGGCGACAACGACACCTGGTGGCATCTCAAGACCGGCCAGTACATTGTGGAGCACCTTCGCCTGCCGGTGCCGGATCCGTTCTCATACACCACCTACATGGGAGTACCGTCCTACGCGGGCGAGGAAATCACCCGCTATTTCAACCTGACTCACGAGTGGCTGTCCCAGGCCATCTTCTACTCGGTGTATGCGGCGGCCGGCTTTCCGGGATTGGTGCTCTTCCGCGCGCTGCTTCTCACCCTGATCTGCGGCATCGCCGGGTATCTGGCGTTCGTGCGCTCCCACGGCTTCTACCGTGCGGTCGCCGCTTCCCTGATCACGGGGAGCGTCGCGATCGGCTACGCCAGCGACCGGCCGGGTCTATTTACGTGGCTTCTGCTGGCCCTCACGCTCCTGATCCTCGAACAGCGCAAGCGCCTGTGGTTGCTGCCGCCTTTATTCCTGCTATGGGCGAACAGCCACGGCGGATACTTTCTGGGCTGGGCGGCCATGGCGGCTTATTGCGCCGAGGCCTGGCTGCTGCGGCGGCGCGGCGAGGGGAAGGGAGGCGAGGGCCGTTTGTGGCTGGCTTGCGCGGCGGCCGTGGCTGCAAGCGGGATCAACCCCAACGGCTTCCTGGCGATCCCGGTTCTCCTCAATTACCAGAAGAGTGCCATTCAATCGCATATTTGGGAATGGAAATCGCCCACGTTCTGGCCGCCGCAGCCCTTCAACGTTGTCCTCGCGGCAACGGCCGCGGTGATGATCTGGGCGCGGCGGCGCGTGCGTCCCGCCGATTGGCTGCTCTTCGGCCTCTTCACTCTCGCTACCGTCACGGCCGCGCGCAATCTCATGCTGACCGGCATTCTCGGTCCAGTACTCATGGCAGTGTATCTCCCTTTCAAGCGCGACCTGCCCAACGTGGCCCGGTATGCGGCGCCGCTGCTTCTGTTGGGGCTGGCTGCCGTGCCGGTGGCGCGCGGCGAGGCCTTCGAGTTGCGAGCCATCGAGTGGAACCGACCCGCCGGCGCCGCGGATTTTCTGCTGGCGCATCACGTGACGGCACGTATGTTCAACGGATACGAGAACGGCGGCTACCTGATCTGGCGGCTCGCGCCCCACCAGCGGGTCTTCATCGACGGCCGCGCGTTGAACGAATCGGTGTACGAAGATTTCCAGCGGATCGCGAACAATAATCCCTCGGCCTCGCAGCTTCTGGACCGCTATGGAATCGACGTGGTCCTGATCGAGGGATTCGAAAGCATCACGGGCATCATCTGGCCGTTGCCGCTGGCCCTGGCGAGTTCACCGCGCGACGATTGGAAGCTGGTCTATTCCGATAACACCGCATTCATCTTCATGCGGCACCCGCCGGGGGGCGTCGCGCCGTTGCCGCAAACTTCAGTCGTTCCGGCGCTCGAGGCGCAATGCCACTATCGCCTCGAGCGGAGTCCTTCCGATCCCACGTGCGCCACGGCGCTGATGAGCCTCTTCCTGGGCCGGGGCGAGCGGCAGCGCGCCGAGTACTGGAGCGCTACCGCGCTGGCGCATCGCTAGATATCTCCGCGCGAGGCTACCAGACCCGCACACGGTCCTTGGGGGCGAGGTACAACTTCTGCGCGGGCTCGACGGAAAACGCGTCGTACCAGGCGTCCAGATTGCGCACCGTGTCGGCGCGGTATTGTTCGGGCGCGTGGCCATCGGTCGAGATCTCGGCCCGCAGTGCGGCATCGCGAATTCGCGAACGCCAGCTCTGCGCGAAACTGATAAAGAACCGGCGGTCGCCGCTCAAGCCATCTTTCACCTCATCCGGTTTTCCACCCAGCGAGAGCCGATACGCGTCATAGGAGACCAGCAGGCCGGCGACATCGGCGATATTCTCACTGAGCGTCTGGTGGCCGTTCAGAGCCAGATCGGGAAACGGCCGGTAGGCGCTGAACTGCACGGCCAGCGCTTCGCCGGCGGCCTGGAAGTGATCGAGATCGTCTTTCGTCCACCAATTGGCGAGGCGGCCGGCGGCATCGAAAAGGCTGCCCTGGTCGTCGAAGCTGTGACTGATCTCGTGGCCGATGATCGCGCCCATCGAGCCGTAATTGTGCGCCGCGTCGGCATTGGCGTCGAAGTACGGCGCCTGGAGGATGGCGGCGGGAAAATTGAGCGCGTTTTGAAGCGGAAGGTTGACGGCGTTGACCGTTTGCGGAGTCATCCACCACTCGTCGCGATCGACGGGCTTGTGGAGCTTGGCGAGCTGGCTCCGGTACTGGAAAAGCGCGGCGCGCCGCCAGTTGCCCAGGGCATCCCCTTTGGCGATTTCGAGGCCCGTGTAATCCTGCCACCGCTCCGGATAACCCACCCCGACCCGCAGCGTCTCCAGTTTCTGTTTGGCTTTGGCCTTGGTCTCGGGCGACATCCAGGTCAGCGCGTCGATTCGCTTGCCGAACGCCTTCACCAGATCGGCGACCATCGTCTGCACCTTGGCCTTGGTCTCCGGCGGGAAGTAGCGCTTCACGTACAGCCGGCCGACCGCTTCGCCGAGCGCCAGATTGGTGTAATCCACGCCGCGCTGCCAGCGCGGGCGCAATTCGGGGATTCCGCTGAGAGCCTTGCCATAAAAACTGAAGCGCTCATCCACGAATGCCTTGGGAAGCATGCCGCCGGCCTCGTCGAGCGAATGAAACACCAGCCAGTCCTTCCATGCCTCCAGCGGCTCGCTGGCGGTCAGGGCCGAAAGCCCGGGAATCGCTTTGGCATGCCAGATCATGAAGACCGGCGCGTCCTGCAATCCGGCCGCGTCGATGAGCGCCGGCCAATCGAGGCCCGGGGCTTTGTTGGCCAGTTCCTCGCGTTTCCAGGAGACCACGCCGTGTACGTCCTCGGATTCGACGCGCGTGGCATGCACGGCCGCCATCTTGGTTTCGAGCGCGAAGACACGGGCGGCGCGCTCAGCCGGCTGGTCGAAGCCCGCCAGTTTGAACATCGCCGCGATGTGCGCCTGGTACTGCTTGCGCAGTTCGACCATGTGCGGAGACGAGGAGATATAGTAATCGCGGTCCGGCATCCCAAGACCGCCCTGAAGCAGATAGGGGAACGCGTGCGAGGTGTCCGTGAGGCCCTGGGTGACCCAGACTCCGAAAAGGTTCGAGGTCTGGAAATTGGTGGCGTTGAGCGCATCCACATCCGCGCGCACGCGGCTGCCCAGCGCACGCGCCAGATCGTGGCGGTTCGCGATGGCGGCGATCTCATCGAACTGCGTCTTTAGCGGCTCGGTTCCCTTCCCCTCGATGGCCGCTTCGTCCATGAAAGTCGAATAGTAGTCCGCGATCTTGCGGGCATCGTCTCCGCCGGCGGGCCCGGCCTGGCCCGCTTCCTGAACGAGTGTCTGGACGCGCTGACGCGTCTCGTCGGCCAATTTCTCGAACAGGCCGTAGCTCGGCTTGTCGGCTGGAATGGGCGTGGCTTTGATCCATCCGCCATTCGCGTAGGCATTGAAATCGTCGCCCGGCGCGACGGAGGTGTCCATGCCCGCCACATCGATACCCGAAGAGAGCGGTGGCGCCGTCCTGCACGACGGGGCGGCCGCGATGATCACGGCCAGTAAGATAGCGGCCAGAGGCCAATGCGCTTGTATCATAATCCGAGTCCTTTCGCGGCAGCTTCCTGGAAGGCGATGCGCACGTCGGAATTGTCCGGCATACCTTTTCCATCACGCTGAAACATGACGATCCAAATGAGGTTTCTGACCGGGTCGGCCCAACTCTGCGTACTGAAGGCCCCCCCGTGGCCGAACGAACCGCGCGAGAGAACGGCGCTGGCGGCCATCTTGGTGGGGTCTTCCACCACGCAGAACCCCAGCCCCCAAGGTATGCCGGGCCGAGCGGCGAGCTCGAAATCCCGCTGCTTGCGCGTCATCTCGGCGACAGTCTCGGGCTTGAGAATGCGCCGGCCGCCGAGGCTGCCCTTATTGAGCATCATCCGATAGAACCGAGCCATGTCCGCGGCTGTCGAGAAGAGTCCCGCGCCGCCGAGCGGGGGACGTCCACGGTCGGTCAGATCGGTTTTATAAAGGTAAGGGATGCTCGTTTCCTCCAGCCTGGCGGCCGACGCATTCCAGCGATAGCGCTGTGCCACGCGCGAGGCCTTCTCCGGCGCTATCCAGAAGCTGGTGTCTTTCATTCCCAGCGGATCGAGCACGCGTCTCTGAAGAAACTCGTCGAACGGCATCCCGCTCGCGACTTCCACCACGCGGCCCAGCGTGTCCATGCCGGCCGTCGAATAGGATAGCCGGCTGCCGGGCTGAAAGAGCAGCGGCTGCCGCGCCAGGATCTCCGCGGTTTCGGCCAGGGTGAGATGCGGCTCGCGATCGAACATCTCGCCCATGCCGCTCGTGTGCGTCATCAGGTCACGCAGGGTGATGGGGCGCGAGAGCTTGACCATCCGGCCGTCCTGCTTGGCTTCGGTCGAGGCGAACTGCGGCAGATACTTCGCCAGCGGGTCGTCGAAGGCCAGCTTGCCCTCGTCCGCCAGAATCGCGATGCATACCGAGGTGATCGGTTTGCTCATCGACGCGATCCAGAAGATGTCGCCGGTGCGCATGTCGCGGCCTTTGGCGATATCCGATTTGCCCACGGCGTTGAGGTGGAGGATCTCGTCTTTGGTAGCGACCAGCGTCACGGCGCCGGCGATTTCGCCCTTATCGACGAACTCCTGCATACGCGGCGCAACGGCCGCAAAGCGATTCGCCCCCTGCGCGAGCAGCCATTCCGGCAGGACGGCGATGGCCAGCAACGGCAGCATCGCCGGAAGGGCCTTTTGGTGAAACCTCATGCGATTCTACTTTACCTAACCGGCGAGGTCCGGATTTGGCATACTGAACCATGAACGGAGGCGTTCCCCATGAAAGTGAACCGGCGTCAGGCCATGCAAGCCCTGTCCGCGGGCCTGTTGGCGGCTAATCGAGGGCTTCAAGCCGCACCGCAGTTCGTTTCGCCGCTGAGCGAAAAAGTCGAGCCCATGGCCAAGGGCAAGTTCGCGCCCACGTGGGAATCGCTGCAGCAATACCAGACACCGGAATGGTACCGCGACGCCAAGTTCGGCATCTGGGCCCACTGGGGTCCGCAGTGCCAGCCGGAGCATGGCGACTGGTATGCCCGCAATATGTACATCGAAGGTGGCGACGACTACAAGTTTCATTTGGAGCATTACGGCCATCCGTCTAAGTTCGGATTCAAGGACGTAATCCACCAGTGGAAAGCCGAGCGGTGGGATCCCGACAAACTGATCGCTCTCTACAAGCGCGCCGGCGCGCAGTACTTCTGCGCCCTGGCCAACCACCACGATAATTTCGACAACTTCGATAGTAAGTATCAGCCGTGGAACGCCGTCCGGCTCGGCCCGGGGAAGGATTTGATCGGCGGGTGGTCGCGCGCCGCGCGTTCTCAGGGATTGCGGTTCGGCGTCAGTGTGCACGCCTCGCACGCCTGGATGTGGTACGAAGTTGCGCAGGGCGCCGATAAGAGCGGTCCCCTGGCGGGTGTGCCTTACGACGGCAAACTGACCAAGGCCGATGGCAAAGGGCTATGGTGGGAGAGCCTCGATCCGCAGGAGCTGTACGCCCAGAACCACACGCCCGGCAAGATCACCGACACAGCCAAGTTATGGGATTGGCCCACCGATCGCGGCGCCAGCGTTCCCGACGTGGCCTATTGCGAGCGCTTCTACAACCGCACCGTCGATCTGATCAATAAGTATCATCCCGACCTTCTCTATTTCGACGACGATGCGCTGCCCCTCTATCCCATCAGCGATGCCGGCCTGCGGATCGCGGCGCATTTGTACAACGGCAATATGAAACTGCATGGCGGCCGGCTGGAAGCCGTGCTCAACGGGAAAGGCCTCAAAGGACCCCAGCGCAAGGCGATGGTCTGGGATATCGAGCGCGGCCAGAGCTCCGCGATTGAGCCCGAGCCGTGGCAGACCGACACCTGCATCGGCAACTGGCACTACGACCGGAGAGTCTTCGAGCAGCACAAATACAAAACGTCCGCCACCGTGGTGCGCGCGCTGGCCGACATCGTCAGCAAGAACGGCAACCTGCTGCTGAGCGTGCCCGTCAGGGCCGATGGAACGCTCGATTCCGATGAGACCACCGTGGTGGAAGGCATCGCCCATTGGATGGAGATCAATCGCGAGTGCATCTTCGGAACGCGGCCCTGGAAAGTTTTCGGAGAAGGCCCGGCCTCCCAAATGGCGCCGCTCCGCGCGCAGGGGTTTAACGAGGGCAAAGGCACGCCCGTCAGCGCGGCCGATGTGCGCTTCACGGCCCGCAAGGACGCGCTCTACATCATCGAACTCGGCGTGCCCGAGCGGGAGTTGCGCATCCAATCGCTCGGCAAGAGCGCGCGGCTGCTCGACCGCCCCATCGAATCCCTCGCCCTGGTCGGCGGCGGCGAAAAGCTGCAATGGTCACAGGGCGACGACGCGCTCACGATTGCGGCGCCGCACTCCGCGCCCTCGCCCGAGGCTCTGGTCTATAAGATGACGCTCAAGAGCTAGCGCGGCCTAACAAACGCGGACGCATTCGACGCCCAGCAATTTGGCGAGTTTCTCCAGCTTCGTCCCCACGTGCCCGATGCCGGCGGCGCAGTGATGCGCCGGAGCGTGCCGGCTCCACTCGTTCATGAACCCGCGCGCGCCCAGCGGGAATCGGTAGCGGCTATTGGTGTTGCCGATTTCGAGAATCGGCCCCGCCACCGATTCGCCTTCGGCATACAGCAGTTTCAGCCGCCCGCCCTGTTCGACTACCGAAAGCATGGTCACCGGTCCGTGTTTTACGCTCATTTCGACCGATAGCCCGCTGCCGGTTTTGCCATGATAGACGCCCAGCGGCCGCACCCTGGTCTTGCCTTCGGCGATGCCTATGTGGCCGGGGCCGTCGTGCCCCATCAGCAGCACGTCGTCGTTGAAATCCACCCCGTAGAACTCGGTGAACGAGCCTCCCGCGCCGAACGCGTCCATGATCTTCATGGCCTGCACGTTCTTGACTTCCATTTCGCCGGCCACCGGAATGCCGCGGGCCGTGAGCAGGCTGTTGCCGAGGATGATGGATGCGATGGCATCCTCATTGACCGAGCCGGCCGCGCCGCTGTAGAAGTAGGCCAGCGATCCCAGGCCGTGGTTCTCCACCAGACGGTCGAGCGCTACCGAGGTTCGCGCCGCGCGTGAAAGTTCCTCGCACGAGCAGTCCGCGCCGATATCGAAGGCTTCCCGGAAATGCTCCACGCGCGCGGCGATCTCCGCTTCGCCAACGCCCTGGCGCAGCGCCGCGAGCTCATCCACCTCGAGCATTTCGATGTGCCCGCCGAAGGTGGAGCATTCGAGCGTCAGGTCGGAATAGATATCCAGCATCCCGCCGTAGTAGTGGCCCATCATGCCGAGCCGGTTATGCTCCATCACCGCGGCCACGCGGGCGGCGGCGATCCATTCCTCGATCTCGCGCCAGGCCGCGGGATCGCCATCGAGCATTCCGCTGACCTGAAAAAACGGGATGCCGCAGCGGCTGAAAACGTTGGCTATCTCCGGCGCCGGGCAAGCCTGGCAGAAGGCCAGCCAGTCGCCGGTCATCTTCGCGCGGTCGCCGCCACGGTTGAAAGCTGCGTATTCGATGGCCGGCGCGGGTGCCAGGTTCAGCACGATCACCGGCGCCTTGGGCCGCCGCACCACCGGCAAAACCGTCGACGAAAGCGCGTAAGTGGTGATGTAGAGGAAGATTAAGTCCACATCCGCCTGGCGGAACTGGTGCCCCGCGCACATGGCCTTGGCGGGGTTGTCGATCAATCCGAGGTTGACCACTTCCGCTCCTAGCGCCTCGAGTTTGCGCGCGACGCCATCCGCGTAGCCCTTCAACCGCTCTTCGAGCCCCGGGAACTGCGGCCAATAGGCATCCAGGCCGATGCTGAACAATCCGACGCGCGGGGCCGGCGGGGTCGATGTCATAAAGATGCCTCTCTCTACCGCTGCAGTTCGCCCTTTTCGGGCACGCCGGGTTCATCCAGCAATTGCGTGGCGGAGGCCGGGCCGAGCGTCTTCCAATCCTTGAGCGCCCAGACGACTTTCTTCTCCGGCGTAACTTCAATCACCTGCACACCCGTCTCGACCAACTCGGGAGCGAGGCCGCCCGACCAGTTGTTGATGAGAGTATTTCCGTTGGCCAGCCGCGAAACTTCTTGAACCGTGAACAAGGGGATGCCCCGCAGATCGTCTTTATCGATCTCCCAGACGGTCTCGCCTTTGACGTTCACTTCGCGCACGTACCCCTGCTCGTTACCGCTGATCAGCGTATGGCCGTTCTTCAGGCGGATGGCCGCCCAGGCGGAAGGCGCCGGCACGGACCAGATTTCTTTGCCGTCGGCCGAATATTCCACTACTTTCCCCAGGTCCATGTGAGCCACCAGGAAGGTGCCGGCCGCGGTCGTGCGTATGCGACGGAATTGGCCATGCACGCTCTTCGGGTCGCGGGTCGCCAGCACGATCTCCTTCTCGACTGTGTTAGTGGCTTTGCGGATGACGAGCAGTTTCGCCGGATCGCCGTTCTGCATGATGAGGACTTTGTCCATGCCGATGGGATACGCGGTATGAATCTCGGCCCCCTGCGGCCCGTCGTAATCCCAGACGATCTTCTTATCCGGAGTAATCTCGCTGGCTCCAAACTGGCGCGAGAAAACGATATTCCCGTTGGAGAGCATGGTGCAATCTCCCAACTCTCCCCTGCGGGTATTCATGTACGACCATGCGACCCGGCCGTCGCGAACGATGTACATGACCTGGCGGTCCAGGCTGCGCCCCTGCCATTCACCGCAATATAGAAATGGATGCTGGGCGAGACCGCGGCCCGGCAGAGACAAGCCGGCCGGTTGTGCCGGGGCAATCGCGGGCGCCACGCAACCGGCCAGCGCCAGGAACAGGATTCGAGCGTTTCGAAGCTGCACGGGTACCTTCTTTCAATCGGCGGACTTTCGATTGTACTCCAATGCTTCGAATTCTCACGCCTCCGCTCCCTCACGGTCGCGGCTCAGACCGAGCCGCGCGCGTTAGCAAGCGGTTTTGCGCAAACAACTATGTGGTCACGTTTCGACAGCCGCGAGAACCGCCTAGCCGCGAGATCCGCCCAACCGGTTGACGTCGATCCCGGAATCCCAGTGCTCGTCGGATCTCAGGAGTTCGCTCCAGGTGACTTCGCGGCCGGTGTACGCGGCCTGCCGGCCGAGCATCGCCGTGAGCGCCGTTTCCACGCCTTGAGCAGCCTGGTTGTGATACTTGCCGCTAGCGATGGCAGCGATGAATCCCTTCTGCTTTTCGGGATCCGCATCCGCCAGGTTGTCCGAGAAAGAGCCGCCGGCTGAAAATGCGCCGCCCTGCTGCTTGTCGCTGCCGGGCCATATCCACGGCTCGTCGCCATCGATTCCCAGCGGCCCCGAATAGGGAGACATCGATTGACCGCGCGTGCCGAAGAACCGCTCGTTGACTTCGAATTTACCTTTGCCGAACTGGACCGAGCTGAAGCTCACGTGCACATCGTTGGGATATTCGAAGATCGCGTCGAAGTGCGAGTAGCAATCGCCGCCCGCCTCGCCGCGCCCTTTGCGGCCGCCGCGGCCGGTGGCTTTCACCGGAGGCGCCGCCAGAATCCAGTTGCAGATATCGAGCACGTGGATGTTCTGTTCCACGATGATATCGCCCGAAAGCACGCGGTCGCGCAGCCAGTTCCGCAGCCTCGCCTCCTGGGCGCCGGCGTTTGGATATTCCGGGTAATCCGGCAGCGCGGCGTTGTAATGCACCTCCGCGGCCGCGATCTCACCGAGCGCTCCGCCTTGAATCCGCCGCACCAGCTCGATAAAGGGCGGCGCCGAGCGGATCTGAAAACCAACCTCGAGGTTCAGCTTGCCGCCTACCTGCCGGCCGATCTCCTGCACCCGTTTTGCGCCCGCCACATCCACCGCGACGGGCTTCTCGAGATAGATGTGCTTCCCGCCCGACACCGCGCCCGCCAGGTGCTCGGGATGGAAATACGCCGGTGTAGCGATCACCACGGCGTCCACCTCTTTCGATTCGAAGAGCTGCCGGGACGACTGCGGCCCCACGAAGACCTGCGCGACTCCCGCGTATCCCTTCGACTGCGCAACCGCGTCCACGCGCTGCCTGGCGCGATCCAACTGGTCCTGGAAAAGGTCGGCCAGCGCCACGATGCGCGCATCGGTGTGCTGCGCGATGGTGCCAGCGTGGACCGAGCCGCGATGGCCGCAGCCCAGCAGGCCGACCCGCACCGCCGAATTGGCGGCGCTGCCGCGCACAATATGGGGCTTGAGAATCGTGAATGCGCCCACCGCTCCCGCCGTCCGCAGGAAGGCGCGCCGATCCGAATTTCCATCCTTCATAACAATTTCTCCAGATATGTTTTGGACGCCAAAATATCGGCGGTTTGCTTTTCGCCCTGAATCTCGCGCTCGATGGTCAGCGGATTGCGGTAGCCGATCTTCTTCAGTTTCCCGATCACCGCCCGAAAATCGACTTTGCCCTGGCCGATGGGGACCTCCTGGCCGAGGTTCTTCGGGTCGGTCGGATACAAGCCGTCTTTCGCGTGCACGCCCTGGACGTACGGGCCGAGCACGTCCACGGCTGCCACCGGATCGGCTTTGCCGTACATGATGAGATTGGCCAGGTCGAGATTCACGCCGAGGTTATCCACCCCTACGTCCAGGATCGCCCGCAGCAGCGTGATGGGCGTCTCCTGCCCGGTCTCGCAGCGGAAGCTCTGACCGTTGCTCCTGCAATATTGCGCGACCGCCCGGATGGCTTCCACGGCTTCCTTGTAAACCGGATTGTTGGGGTCTTCCGGGATGAAGCCGCAGTGAGTTTGCACGCCGGGTATTCCCGCCCGCTTGGCGAAATCGGAGACCTCTTTGATACGCACGATGCGCGCCTGCCGGTGCTGCCGGGGCACGAGGCCGATGGTCACCGGGCCGCGATAGAAGTCATAGATTTCCGGACCTGGCCCGCCGGCCACAGCGGAAGTCGCCTCCACGCCATATTGGTCGAGCGCCTTGCGGAGCTTTGCCGCCGCGGCCACGTCGGTTTCGCGCGGCGACACCTGGCATGTCGGAAAGCCGAGTTCGTGCACGCGCCGGATGGCGGCTTCGGGATCGGGCGAGATCCCCACGATGATACCCAACCTCATGCGCGCGCCGCCGCTCTGTGCCAGGGCACGCCAACCCGCCGATACCACGGCCGCCTGAACCAATCGCCGCCGGCTGCACCGCTCCATAGGCGATTGATTCTACCAGGAAATTTCGGCCGGTATCGGTTAGACTACAATTCTAAATCGATGCCGGTGCTCATCGCTCTTCTCCTCGCAGCCATTACGGCCCTGGCGCAACCGCCGGGCCGCGTCTCGATCGACGTGAATGTCGGGCAGAGCCTGGGCCGTTTCAAGCCAATCTATCGATACTTCGGTTACGACGAGCCGAACTACACCTACGCCGCGAATGGCCGCAAGCTCCTCGGAGAGCTCGCGTCCGCGGCCGCCGATCCGGTCTATATCCGCACCCATTTTCTGCTCGCCAGCGGCGATGGCGCGGCCGATTTCAAGTGGGGATCGACCAACGTATACACCGAAGATTCCGCGGGTCGGCCGGTCTATGACTGGACCATCGTGGATCGCATCTTCGACGCCTACCTGAGGGCGGGCGTGAAGCCGTTCGTCGAGATCGGTTTTATGCCGCGCGCGCTCTCGGTCCAGCCCGATCCCTATCGTGGAGCATGGTCGCCGGGCGCCGCGTTCGATCGCTATTACGCCGGCTGGTCCTATCCCTCGCGCGACTATGCCAAGTGGGCCGAGCTGGTGAACCAATGGGTGCGGCACGAAGTGAGTCAGCACGGCGCGGAAGAGGTGGAATCCTGGTATTGGGAAGTGTGGAACGAGCCGGACGGCGGCTACTGGCACGGCACGGTGGAGGATTACAACAAGCTGTACGATTACACGGCCGGCGCCGTGAAACGGGCTTTGCCGCGGGCCAGAGTGGGAGGCCCCGCGACCACCGGGCCCTCGAATGCGAAGGCTGCTGCATTCCTGCGCGGCTTTCTGGAGCACTGCGATCGCGGCAGTAACTATGCCACCGGCGGGAGCGGAGCGCCTCTCGATTTCATCAGCTATCACGCCAAGGGCCGGCCGGCGGTGGTCGAGGGCCGCGTGCGGATGGGCATCGCCAAGCAGGTCGAAGACGTCGAGACGGGATACCGGATTGTCGCATCGTTTCCTAAATTCAGCGGGTTGCCGATTGTTCTGAGTGAATCCGACCCCGAGGGCTGCGCGGCCTGTTCGGCTCGCGTCTACCCGCAGAACGCTTACCGCAACGGCCCCCTGTATGCTTCCTATACCGCCGCAATGCTGAAGAGCATCCTTGACCTGGCCGCCCGCGACGGCGTCAACATCGAGGGCATGCTGACGTGGGCTTTTGAGTTCGAGAGCCAGCCCTACTTCGACGGCCTCCGCACGCTCGCCACAAACGGCATCGACAAGCCGGTGCTCAACCTCTTCCGGATGGCCGGTCTGATGCACGGCGACCGTGTGTCGGCCGCCAGCACCTCCGCCGTACCGCTCGATACGATGCGCAGCGCCGGAGTGCGCGCCGAGCCGGATGTGGACGCGCTGGCTGTGCGCTCCGAGCGGGAAGTTTCGATCCTGGTATGGAATTATCACGATGACGACGCGCCAGCGCCGGATGCCGAAACGCAGCTTAGTGTCACCGGACTGCCCGAGACCTGCAGGCGAGTGCTGGTTCGCCACTACCGCATCGATGGAAGCCACAGCAATGCCTACGCGGTGTGGAAGCGATTGGGATCTCCCGCGAGCCCGGCTCCCGAGCAATACTCGGAGATGGAAGCCGCCGGGCAGCTTCAGCAGCTCGAGTCGCCGCATTGGATGAGCGCCGCACGAGGCCGTGTGCAACTGAGTTTTTCGCTGCCGCGCCAGGCCGTATCGCTGATACAGTTGAGTTGGCGGTAGATTGGGCAGGCTAAAGCATGCTCGGTGGGGCATGCTTTAGCTTGCCCGGAAAGCCGGTTAGCAACAGGGAGTCGCCGATGTTCCGTCTTATAACCATAGCGTTCTTATTCAGCCTCCTGATCGGCTCAGATTCGGCACGGGCCCAATCCACGGTTCCGCCCGCTCGCCCCGCGCGCCCGATTCCTCCCACGCGCGACCCCCACACGCCCGGATATGTTACAGCTACGGAGTTACCCGATGGCGCCAGTGCTCCGGCCAATGCCGACGGTAACTTCATACTCGGTCCCACACACAATCCCGCGCCGGAGATGACCGTGCAGGAAGGCGTGCCGAAGGGCAGTATCTTTGCTTTTACGATGGAATCGGCCGCCAGCAAGATCTACCCTGGCATCGCGCGTGAGGCCGATACATTCGGCACAGCCGATCCCGCCGATCCCGCCAAAATGGTGGTGACCACAAGCCATCCCGCCCCCTACACCCGCCGGGTGACCGTGTATGTTCCCAAGCAATATGTTCCCGGAACCGCCGCGCCGTTCATCGTGGGTGCCGATGGTCCCGATCCGGCGTTATTTGCGGTCCTTGACACTCTGATCGCCCAGCACCGCGTGCCGGCGATGATTGCCATCTCCATTGGCAACGGCAGCGGCGACGCGCAGGGCAGTGAGCGCGGTCTGGAGTACGACACCATGTCGGGCCGGTACTCGGAGTTCGTCGAAACGGAAGTGCTGCCTCTGGTGGAGAAGCAATACGAGGTGAAGCTGACCAAAGATCCGGACGGTCGGGCCACCATGGGCGGCAGCTCCGGCGGCTCATGCGCGCTGATTATGGCCTGGTATCACCCCGAGCTTTACCACCGCGTTCTCACTTACTCGGGCACTTACGTCAACCAGCAGTGGCCCCCTGACTCTCAGACTCCCCATGGCGCTTGGGAATTCCACGAGCATCTTATTCCCAACACGCCGGCCAAGCCGCTGCGCATCTGGATGGAAGTTGGCGACCGCGACCTTCTCAATCCGAATGTGCTGCGCGACAACATGCACGACTGGGTGGTCGCTAATGAGAACATGGCCAAGGTGCTGGCCGCGAAAGGCTATCATTACCAGTTTGTATTCGCGCGCAATGCCGGGCACACCGACCGTGCCGCCAAACAGCAGACCCTCCCCGAGGCCCTGGAATACTTATGGCAGGGTTACTCCATGAACCGGGCGGAGAAGTAAGTGGCGAGTTAGACAGTTCGTCGATCCATTGCCACATCCGGCGGCAGTGCGGGCCGTACCAGTAGACTCGGCGGCAACCGGCGCACTCGCGAAATTCGTCGCACCATTCGAGGACTCCCGTGGGTACACGGCTGCCGACCTCGGCCTTGGGCCAGCGAGCGGGCTAGGTCGAAGCGTTTCACAACCTCCTCGGTCTGGCGGCGGCGCAGTGAGCCGATTCGGCCCGTCGCGAGTCAGGCGCAGCGGGGCCCGGCCATCGGCCGCCGGCCGGCCGTGCGCGACCTTCTGGCAACGGCGGGTATTTGTTACAATCGTCGAACCGATGCTGGAAGGCGGAACGAGCCATCTACGAACGGCCGGATTGTCTTCTCCCCACAGCCGCCGTCTGTCCGGTGCACTCCGCCGCTCAACCAACAGTTCAATCCGAATCAGTCGCTTTCAGGAGCCAACGATGCGCAGACTGCTCTTTGCAATTGTTCTGGTGATACCATTATTCGCGCAGCCGCCCCGCCAGCCCGCTTACCGCACCGGGATCAAGCTTGGCGAAATCGGCCTGCACGATCCCTGGATACTGGCTCACCAGGATAGCAAGACTTACTACCTCTATACCGCCGGACGCGTCAGCCAGGACGGCCAGAACCGCGCGGGTGTGGTGACTTACAAGAGCAAGGACCTGGAGACATGGGAAGGCCCGCAGACTATTTTCGCGGTGCCCGACGGGTTGTGGGCTAACCCCGCGCACGGAGCCTGGGCGCCCGAAGTCCACCAGTACAGGGGAAAGTTCTACCTTTTCGTGACCCTCCACAATAACGACAAACTCATCGATCAGCCCGAGGACCGTCCTATATACAACGGCGAACTGGCGAATCGCCACATGCGCGGCACGCAGATCTTCGTCGGCGCATCCCCGGAGGGTCCCTTTCAACCACTCGAGAACGGGCCGGCTCCCCCCGAGGATTTCATGACCCTCGACGGCACGTTGTTCGTCGAAGGCGATGTCCCGTACATGGTGTACGCTCACGAATGGATCCAGATGCTCGATGGAACCATGGAGGCCGTCGCCCTGAAACCGGATCTTTCCGCGGCCGTGGGTGAGCCTTTCTTTCTCTTCAAGGCGTCCGACGCTCCATGGCTTCAAGACCAGCAGAAAATAACCAAGAAGAGCCGCATCTATGTTACCGACGGCCCCGAGTTATATCGCACTAAAACCGGAAAGCTGCTGATGATATGGTCCAGTTACCGGGACGAGCTTTATGTGGAGACCATCGCCCACTCGATAACCGGAAAGCTGCGCGGCCCATGGCAGCAGGACGACGTGCTGGTGGGCGATGACAGCGGGCACGGGATGTTATTCAACGCCTTCGACGGCCGCTTGATGCTGATCTTGCATCAGCCGTTCCGCAACGCGCGCGGGAAGCTGTTCGAAATCGAGGACACCGGCGACACGCTCCGGATCAAGCGCCAACTGGTGTATTGAAGGCCGGAATATCAAGAGCGAAGAACGAGGAGATCAGACATGCGTTCGGAATGGCTGGCTATCTTGCTGGCGGTGCCGCTATGGGCGCAGACGCCCGTCAAGACGGGTTTGAAACTCGCGGATTTCCACGCACACGATCCGTGCATTCTTGCCGATCGCGAAAACCGCACTTACTACCTGTACACCGCGGCTCCTCCCGCCGTCATCGGGCAGAACCGGTCCGGCGTAGTCGCTTACAAAAGTAAGGACCTGGACAGTTGGGAAGGTCCGCACGTTGTCTTTACGGTCCCCGACGGTCTGTGGGCCAATCCCACGCACGGAGTGTGGGCGCCGGAGGTGCATCTCTACCGCGGGAAATACTATCTCTTTGCCACCCTGCTGAACAACGACACGGTGATCGAAAAGCCGCCCGAGAGCTGGCGCACGGTCACCCGCCGCGGCACGCAGACCTTTGTCGCCGATTCTCCCGACGGCCCGTTCAAGCCTTTCGGCAATAAGCCCATAGCTCCGGAGGATTTCTCCACGCTGGACGGCACGCTCTATGTCGAGGGCGACATACCTTACATGGTTTACGCGCACGAATGGGTACAACTTATCGATGGCAGAATGGAAGCCATTCGCCTGAAGACGGACCTCTCGGAAGCGGCGGGCGAACCGTTCTACCTGTTCAAGGCCTCCGACGCACCGTGGCTGAAAGACCAGTTCATGGTTTCCAAGCGCCCTCGCAAGTATGTCACCGATGGGCCGTTCCTCTATAGGACCAGCACCGGCAAGTTATTAATGATCTGGTCGAGTTGGAAAGACGAGGTCTATACCGAAACTCTGGCATACTCGCTTTCGGGAAAGCTCGAGGGACCCTGGAGGCAGAGCGCCCCGCTTCTGACCGACGACAGCGGGCACGGGATGATCTTTACCTCATTCGATGGACATCTGATGCTGGTGGCGCACCATCCCACCATGAGTCCGCTCTCGCGAGCGAAGCTGTGGGAGCTGGAAGATACCGGCGATACGATCCGGATCAAGAGAGAGCGGTAGCGGGCAAGGACTGATCCTCTTCAACCTCGAAACCGCGCTCGACTCCAGTTACCGGGACGCGATCCTCAAGGTCTGGGTGGCGATGGCCTTCGGCGCGGGCCCGAGTGGCCGCGTCACTCTCACGCTGAAGGATGCGGAGGGGAACACGGTGGCACTGAATCCCTCGACCATCGAGATCTCACGCGCCAACCCGGAGACCGTCGTGGAGATTCCGGTGGCCGCGGTACGCGTTGACGATAAGCCTCTGACCGGCGTCGAGCACGGCGCGCATGTTACCGAAAACCTGGGTCGCGAGCGCGTATTTCCTGCTATAACCTATCGGCACGCTCCAGCCCTTACCGAGGATGTAGTCCGGCACTTAGTCGATCTTCACCCCGGCCGGTATCCGAACCTGTGTTATGACGAACTCGCTCGGGAGCACTGCGTAATGGACCAGCACCTCCACGAGAGCTAATGACCGGGATCCGGCTGTGTATATGGCCTCGGTACCTCTTTCATTCCATCGGCCGCCGTACATCATGGCACCGAGACCCTCATTGGCTGGGTGCTCTCGGCGATGCAGTCGGTAGGCGAGTACGGCACCCGACGAAGAAACCAACAGACGGCTTATTTGAGCAGCCAGCCGGCGCCGTATTTTGATCGACCAGGGACTCACCAAACGCCGTATTCCAGCCGGCCAAGAATCGTCCGCACTTCCTCTTGACCATCCGGAGTCGCCAAACGCGAAATCGGCGTCGCGTAACCGAGGGCCCGCACCGGGGTGCCGAGCCAACGCATGGCTTCATCTCTACTGCCGATCACCTCTATTGCTCGCTCGATGACCACATGCATGGAGTTCTCGACAGTGTCCGGGTCATTCGCCATGGCTGCTGCCATTATAGAACCCTGCGAGATCTAGAGGGGTTGGCCAGGGAACAGTCACTGTGAACCCCGGGGCAACCTCGGTGCCACGGCTGGAATGCGCGTTTCATGCAATAGGTCCAGCCAGATCGGACACATCGAACACCCAAAACCTATCGTTGTCGAGGGCTGATTTGCTACCATCTAACAACCAGATGATTGTGCGGTGTGCCGATTTGACAGTGGCAAGATAAAGTGCTGATTCTAAAGCTGGTGAGCGCGGAAGGAATCGAACCTTCAACCTAGTGATTAAGAGTCACTTGCTCTGCCAATTGAGCTACGCGCCCGCTTTTGCGATGTTGACCGGAAGCATGGCGAGGGCAGGGCCGCGCCAAGAATCGATTATAACAATTTCGCGGCCGGGTTTCACTCCGGCCTTCCGGATTCCAGCGGACCCGCGACCTTGGGTGCGACCACGGCGCCCGGATCGAGCGCCGCGCTGGCAAGTTGCGCAATGTCCAGCAGCCGCGGAGCCGGCTGCGTCATCGTCCCCAGCGCGTCGCGGAACATGCTCTTGCAGAATGGACACGCTGTGCCAATCACCTGCGCGCCGGTCGCCACCAGTTCGCGCGCCCGCGTCACGTTCACTCGCTCGCCCCGCTCCTCGCCCAGGAACATCTGCCCCCCGCCCGCCCCGCAGCAGAAGGAGCGCTCTCGCGCGCGCGGCGGGTCCACTACCTCGGCCCCTCGCGCGATCACCGTCCTCGGCTGCTCGTAAATGTTGCGGTAACGGCCCAGGTAGCAGGGGTCGTGGAATACCACGGTGTCGCGCGCCGCGGACGCGCCATTCGATGCAACCGGCAGCCGCGGGGCCAGCCGCGCCAGAAGCTCGCTGTGATGTTCGATCTCGAAGGCGGCGCCGAACTCCCGCCAGTCCGTCCCAATCGTGCGCACGCAGTGCGGACAGATCGAGACCATCTTGCCCACCCCCGCTTCGCGCAACGTTTCGATGTTGGCCTCGGCCACTTGGGAAAACGCCAGATCGTTGCCCAGGCGCCGGGCCGGATCGCCGGTGCACCGCTCTTTGCGCGGGACGCCGAAACTTACTCCGGCATGGCTCAGCACGCGCGCCAGCGCCAGCACGATCTCGCGGCCCTGCGGGTCGTACGCGCCCATGCAGCCCAGCCAGAAGCAATATTCCTGGGTGCCGTCGAAATACGGCAGCCCGTTCTTCTCGATGAACTTCTGGCGCTCGCTGGGGGCCATCCCCAGCGCGTTACCGTGCCTCTCCAGATTGAGGAAGAGCTTGCCGCCGTAGTCGTTCTCCCATTTTCCGATGTTCACGGCGCCGCGCCGCAACCCCACGATCATGGGTAGGTGCTGTATGCCCACCGGGCACTGGAATTCGCATCCGCCGCACGTCGTGCATTGGAAGGCCGCTACTTCGGAGATGTGCTTGCCCAGCAGGGGAGCTTCGCCGCCCGCGCTGTATTCCGTGAGGTAGCCGCGCAGCCCCAGAACGATCTCCTTGGGGTTGAGCACCTTGCCCGTATTGAATGCGGGGCAGTGCTCGGTGCAGCGGCCGCATTCCACGCACGAGAACGCTTGCAGGACGTCGATGCGCGTCACGTCCTTGCCGGTATCGAGGCCGAAATCTTCATCGCCCGCGAGCGGCGGAATCCGGCTGAAGCCCTGCCTCTTCAGAAAGACCGTCACCGGGCTGAGCGCCAGGTGCAAATGCTTGGTGTGTGGAATCAGCGGCAGAAAAATCAGCAACGTGAGAGTGTGCAGCCACCAATCCGCGCGCGCCGCCGGGCCGCTCTCGCCCAGCCGCAAACCCGCTAGATAGGTGACCATCAGGATAAAGATCAGAAGCGCGATCACGCCCGATTCGGGCGCGACCGGGCCCAGCCAGACGGGCCTCACGATAAAACGGCGCACGGCCAGCCCGGCGATGGAAATAGCCACCAGTACGGCCCAGACGGCCACGAATCCGAAATAGAACTGGCCGAATCCGCTGCCCGATGACAGGAATCCGGCTCCGAATCCGGAGGCGAGGTGGTTTAGGGTGATGAGCGCAAAGGCGCAAAATCCCCAGAACACGAAAGCGTGAGCCAGACCCGGTAGGGGCCGCTGCCGGATTACCTTTCCCTGCAGCGCGACTTCCCAGAGAAACTGGCGTATGCGTGGAGCGATCGGCGCGAGCTTGAAATCCGGGGTGGGGCGCGCGCGCCGGATGGCTTCGAGCACCGTCCGCAAGCGCCATCCGAACAGCGCCAGGGATGCCACCATCAGCAGCGCCAGGACCGCCCTTCCAGTCCAGGATGTATCTGTCATACCAATCTGGTACGAGGTTAGCATGTTAACGTGCGAGCGGTCCGTTAGAATGAACAGCGTGGAGGGACTTTGCACATAGTTGTTTCGGGCGCCGCGGGCTTCATCGGGTCGCACATGTGCGACCGGCTCGTGGCCGAAGGCCATACGGTGGCCGCGCTGGACAATTACATCACCGGGACGCCCCGGAATCTGGCTCACTTGGCGCGCGAGCCGCGTTTTTCACTGGTGGAGCGGGATATCTGCCGGCCGTTCGTCATCGAGGGGCCGGTCGATGTCGTGTTGAATATGGCTTCCCTAGCCAGTCCCAAGGATTATCTGGAGCATCCCATCGAGACCTTGGACTCCGGCTCTATAGGAACCCGCAACATGCTGGAGCTGGCGCTGGAAAAGAGGGCCCGCTTTCTGTTGACATCCACCTCGGAGTGCTACGGCGATCCCATGGTTCACCCCCAGGAAGAGACTTATTGGGGTAATGTGAACCCCGTGGGTCCGCGCTCCTGCTACGACGAGAGCAAGCGTTTCGCCGAGGCGCTGACCATGGCGTACCACCGCAAGCACAACCTGGCCACCAATATCGCGCGAATTTTCAACACCTATGGCCCGCGCATGAAACTGGACGACGGGCGCGTGGTGCCGGCTTTCCTCGATCAGGCTCTGCGCGGCGCGCCCATGACCGTCTTCGGGACCGGCTCCCAGACGCGCAGCTTCTGCTACGTCAGCGACATGGTGGAGGGCCTGTACCGCCTGATGCTCTCGGACGAGCGCTATCCGGTCAACCTCGGCAATCCTTGCGAAATGACCATCCTGGAGTTCGCCCGGCACATCCGCGAACTGACCGGCAGCCAATCCGGGATCGTGTTCGAACCGCTCCCCGAGGACGACCCCAAGCAGCGCCGCCCGGATATCCGCAAGGCGCGCGCCACGCTCGGCTGGGAACCCCGCGTACCGCTCGAAGAAGGCCTTCGCCTGACCGTGGAATATTTCCAGACCCTGCACGCCCCGCGCGGCGCCAGTATCAGCAGGGCTTGACGCCCACGCTGCGCAGGAATTGAAGATCGAAGCTGAACGATCGGCTCTTCTCGTCGGAAGCCGTTTCCAGGACCTCCAGGCGGGCCTCTAGCGAATTCTCCGTCGAGGGACACTCCCGCCAGCAATCCACCAGCGGTTTCACCACGTATACGAGCTTTCGGCAGGTGGAACAGAACCAGTGGATCACCAATTGGTGATCGTCGGAGAAGCCCACCTCGGTTATGTGGTCGGGAACCTCGCCGCATTGACACTTCAGTGGCAGATGCCGATAGTTCATGCACCGTTTATCGCACGCGCGAGGGGTGGTGGCCAGTGCCAGAGGGACCCCTAAGGTACTGCCGGGGTAACTGGTATTTTTCGCCGGATTTCAGGTCACGCCGGATTTCAGCTCACAGCATTCCCAGAGGGACGTCGTGATCGGGCGCCGGAAAAGCGCGGTCCATGGCGGCTCTATCCTCGGGCGTCAGATCCCAGCCCGCGCCGCCGGCGTTCTCGCGCACGCGCGCGGTCTGAATAGTCTTGGGAATGGTGAAAACGTTGGGATTGCGGGTCAGGAAGTTAAGCACCACCTGGCGCGGCGTGCGCTCGTGCCGCTGGGCGATCTCGGTCAGCACGCGCCCCCCGGGACTTTGCGGCGAGGGGAAATTGCCATGCCCGAAGGGCGAATAGGCCACCACGGCGATCTGCCGCTCCTGGCAGTACGGCAGCAGGTGACGCTCGATGCCGCGGTCGCGCAGGTGGTACAGTACCTGGTCGCAGGTCATGCGCTCGCGGCGCAGCGCGGCTTCGGCATCCTGCAGCTCATCCGTATCGAAGTTGCTGATCCCCACGAAGCGCACCATGCCTTTGGCCACCAACTCCTCCATGGCGCGCTGGGTCTCCTGAATGGGATGAGAGCCGGGCCAGTGCAACATGTAGAGATCGAGGTGGTCTGTGCGGAGCCGCTTGAGGCTGCGCTCGCAGGCCCGCAAAGTACCTTGATAAGAGGCGTTCGAAGGGAGCACCTTGCTGCTCAGAAAGACCTCGTCGCGCCGGCCGGCGATGGCTTCCGCTACTAACTCCTCGGCTCGCCCGTTGCCGTACATTTCGGCGGTATCGATGTGGGTCATGCCGAGGTCCAGTCCCAGCCGGAGAGCCTCGATGGCACGCTTCTCGTTTTCGCGGCTGCCCTCGATCATCCAGGTGCCTTGTCCGATCACGGGCACGGGAACGCCGGTCCAGCCGAAGTTGCGCGTGATCATGGCTAAGAGTCCTCAGGGTTACGAAGGAATAATGTAGCAAAACTCGGCCGGGGAACCGGGCGCGGGCAGGCCAATCACAATCCGCCCGGGTGGCGAACCCGGCAGACGCAAAGGACTTAAAAGTCTGATCGGGTCAGTGGCTGTTTCGTGCTACCTTGGGAACCGTGCGGGCGTGGCGGAATCGGCAGACGCATCGGACTTAAGCGCAAACTTGAGTGCTCGCCGGGAAACCGGCGATGCAGAACTGCTCAAATTCGGGGAACCCGGTTACAGGCGATCCCGAGCCAAGCCCGGCCCGAAACGGCCGGGAAGGTGTAGAGACTAGATGGGCAGCACCTAACATCCCGGATCGTCCGGGACATGGTGAAGGGATAGTCCAGACCCCAAACCCTGCGACAACACAACAGGGGCGGCGAAAGCCGTAGCAGGGTATGAAAATCCGTTGGACCGCAAGGTCCGTGAGGGTTCAAGTCCCTCCGCCCGCACCAACCTTTCGTGCCCCTCGCGCCGGGAAACAGCGGGCCGGATGGTCCCGCACCACCGCCCTGGGATTGGAACCATCCCCTCGTAACGTTTCACCGGCAGGGAGCGCCTGCTACCCTGAACTCTTTTCGCTCACGATCCGGCTCATGCTCGACGGTACTGGTATGGTGGCGCCCGATTCTATCGGGATGCGTGTCGCGAAGAATACAGGAGAACAATATGAAAATACTGATGGTCCTGACATCGCACAACCAACTGGGGAACACGGGCCGCCCGACTGGTTTCTGGCTCGAGGAATTCGCGGCCCCCTATTTCGTATTCAG
>Ga0181520_10001505_pt1 | contig 47117 bp, 35 predicted proteins | sample PEATcosm2014_Bin_29_FD_132451 | JGI IMG/M metagenome (GOLD analysis project Ga0181520, IMG submission 132451) | Peatland microbial communities from MTU Mesocosm Facility, Houghton, MI, USA - PEATcosm2014_Bin02_30_metaG | ecosystem: Environmental > Terrestrial > Soil > Wetlands > Peat | place... | reverse complement strand
CCTGTTCCCTGTTCCCTGTTCCCTATTCCCTATTCCCTATTCCCCAGCCCCTGTTCTCTGACAGGGGGTCCACACCAAGGTTCCCCCTGCCCGTTTTTACCCAAAATACCCCACCCCAGCCTCCATAATTAAACTTGCTCTGGGATTGTTCTCGCCGCTCCAACGGCTCGCTCGCGGAACATCCCGTGGCAGCCGAAGCACGGGAGCGCCCTAGCCATGAAGTCCATTCGCATCGCCCTATCGCCCACCGGCAGCCGGCCCCTCAATATCTTCCTGGGGCTGGTTCTTCTGCTGGTCTCGCTCCTCCTTTTCCTCGCGCTCGCCACTTACTTCCCTGCCGACCCTTCGCTGAACTCCGCCACTAGCCTGCCCGCACACAATTGGGCCGGCCTCTTCGGCGCCTGGCTCTCTGACCTCCTCCTGCAATCGCTCGGCATCACCGCCTTTTTCCTCCCCATTTGGCTAGCCGGAATCGGCTGGTCGTGGATGCAGTCTCGCGCCGGAGACTCGCCCGTCCTCCGCTGGGTCGGCGCCTCCCTGGCCCTTATTTTTCTGCCCACCGCCATCGCCCTGTTGCCCTGGCACTGGCGCTGGCTCCATCAGCTGCCTATTGAGGGGGTACTGGGCCGCCTCATGGCCGACCTCCTCGTCCGTTACCTCAACCGCCAGGGCACCTGGCTGGTTGCCGGCGTCCTGGCCGCCGCCGGTCTCTACTTTGCCTGCGCCGTCGGTTTCTGGGCACTCAAAGAAAGCATTCGGGATCGCTGGCTCCACGCCGTCTCATGGCACGATCGCTGGCGCAACTGGCGTGAAGAGCGCGCCGAGCGCCGTGAAGAACTCCGCACCCAGCGTGAAGCCGCCGCCCGCTCCGATGCTGATCACGATTTAATCTCCGGCCTCGATACCGAACAATCCGTCCGCCGTCCGGGCTTTTTCGCCCGCCTCTTTGGCCGCCGCGACCGCACCCCGGACCTTGACCCCCTCGATGAAATTCCAGCTTACCAGCGCGCTCATTTAGACTCGTCCAGCGAAGAAATTCCCGTAGCCGTACACGCGCAAAAACAAAGCATCTGGGAACGTACCGCAACACCGCAGCCAACCCCATCCAACGTGGTCCCCATGCAGCCCAGGCCCCAACCGGCTGCCCAAAAGCCGGTTGGCCCGGAGCCTGCCCTCAGCCTGTCAAAGGGTCTCACTTTTGAGACCTGGGATGCCACCGTATCCAACAAACCCGACCCACAGAAACCACAGCCCGTCGGTAAGTTTGAGCCCACTCTGCCCCCCAGTGAAGCAATCGCCATCCACAACCGCGCCGACGCCAACCTTCACACCGTCACCGTCGCCCCCAAAAACGTCAGCGGCTTTAAGCTCCCGCCCAGCACCCTGCTCAACGCCGGCGACGCGCCCCAGGCCATCCGCGAAGACGAACTCCGCGAAGAAGCCCGAGCCCTGGTCGAAAAATGCGCCGAGTTCGATGTCCGTGGCCAGGTCGTGCAAATCAACCCCGGCCCCATGGTCACCACCTACGAATTCAAGCCCGAGCCCGGCGTCAAATACTCGCGCGTCACCACCCTCGACGACGACCTCTGCCTCGCCATGCGCGCCGAGTCCATCCTCATCGAGCGCATGGCCGGCAAAAGCACCGTCGGCATCCAGGTCCCCAACCGCGAGCGCGAAACCATTCACCTCCGCGACGTGGTTGAAAGCGATACCTTCCACAAGGCCAAATCCCGCCTCACACTGGCCATGGGCAAAGACATCAACGGCCGCATCGTCACCGCCGACCTGGCCTCCATGCCTCACGTCCTCATCGCCGGCTCCACCGGCTCCGGCAAATCCGTGGCCATCAACGCCATGATCATGTCCCTGCTCTTCCGCACCACCCCCGCGCAGGTTCGTCTCATCCTCGTCGATCCCAAGCGCGTCGAGCTCGGCATGTACGAAGGCATCCCCCATCTCTTCACGCCCATCATCACCCAGCCCAAGCTGGCCGCCAACGCCCTCCGCAACGCCGTCCGCGAAATGGAGCGCCGCCTCAAGCTCCTCGCCTCCCGCAGCGTCCGCAACATCGACCAGTACAACAAGCTTTTTGAATCCGCCATGCCCTCGCTCTTCGACGACGCTGAAGACTCGGAACCCCTCCCCTACATCGTCATCATCATCGACGAGCTGGCCGACCTAATGATGCTCGACCGCTCTAACGTCGAGGAATCCATCACTCGCCTCGCCCAAATGGCCCGCGCCGTCGGCATCCATCTCATCCTCGCCACCCAACGCCCCTCGGTCGACGTAATCACCGGCCTCATCAAAGCCAACATCCCCACCCGCATCAGTTTCCGCCTCGCCACCAAGGTCGACTCACGCACCATCCTCGACACCAACGGCGCTGAAGCTCTCCTTGGTCGCGGCGACATGCTCTTCCTCCCGCCCGGCACCAGCCGTCTTATGCGTCTCCACGCCCCTCTGGTCACAGAAAAAGAAACCGCCGCAGTAGTCGAATTCTGGAAGAACCAGGGCGAAGCAGAATATGTCCACGACTTCCTCGAATCCCCCAAAGACGACCGCGCCAACCCCGACGGCTCCAACCCCGACCCCGAAGAAAACGACCCCATGTTCGACGATGCCGTCCGTCTCGTCTTCGAATTCGGAAAAGCTTCGACCTCACTCCTCCAGCGCCGCCTCAGAATTGGCTACGGCCGCGCCGCCCACCTCATCGACCTGATGGAAAACGACGGCTTAGTAGGCCCCGCTGACGGCTCCCGCCCCCGCGAGTTACTAAAAGCCCCCAACTGGCTCCACGAAGTAACCACCTCAATCAACGACTAGCTCGCATCCAGGCATCTCACTTTCTTCAATCCCACAAAAGATGGGTGGCCCAGGTCCCGATTTTGGGACCTGGGAAACCACAAAATCCAACAACCGGAAAACGGGCTAACTCGCCTGCTTCACAAATGCCCCGTACCCCATCCATCCGCGCAACTTGCGGGTGGGTGGGAAACCACAAAACCCAACAACCGGGAAACGGGAAAATCGGGCTAGCTTGTACGGTTTTTGGCCCCTGAGCGACGCTTTACACGAACCGAACGACATACAGATAATGTCTTTTCAACAAGGTGGTTATTGACAAATAACCCTCTGTAACCCTCTGCACCCTGCTATCCCTCACCCTTCGTGATCGAACGGGCGTTTTTGAGGCCGGAGCGGGAAACCGCAAAACCCAACAGGCCTTAAAACCCAGAGCAATCGCGGCTGCAAGCTGGCCGGCCCAGACGCTGCTCCACGCGCTTCATCGCAAGCAGAACCCTACCATTCCCCCCAACAAAACCGAAAAAGGAGATCGAACGAAATGACGAGAACCGAATAACAACTGCAAATGCCGGTACTGGGTCCGCAAGACTATCGCTTGGGCGAACCTCTGGATGTGCTGGGTGAACCATGCCTGGTAAAACTCGCCGGTGCTGATACAAACAACTCTGTCTCAGTCGTGCACCTGACGATACCCCGGCTCTCCGGCCCCCCCGCTGCATCGCCATTCCAGAGAAGACGAGTGGTTTTACGTGCTCGACGGCGAGCTCACATGCGAGGTTGACGGGCAGCGCTTCACCGTCGGCAAAGGCGCTTCGGCATTCGCTCCCCGCGGCACCGCGCACGCCTTCCAGAACTTTCACGACCAAACTGCTCATATCTTGGTCATGGCCACTCCCGCTGGTCTTGACCAGTTCTTCCTTGACCTGACGATCCAGAACAAAGGATTGGTCCAACCGGATTATGCGCGTGTAGAGCAGCTGATGCAGAGCTACGGTATCGAACTTCTTGGCCCGCCGCTGTCCAATTAGCGCGGAGCTACAAGAAACCTGAACTGGACAATGGGTAAACCACCCATCCCCAAAAGCCCAGTGCCCCATCCATCCGCGCAATTTGCGGATGGGTGGGAAACCACAAAATCCAACAACCGGAAGACGGGCAAATCGCCTACTTCACAAAAACCCCGTGCCCCATCCTTGCGATTTTTTCAATCGCAAGGGTGGGAAGCAGAAAAACCCGTGCGAGCCTCCCGCGAGCGTCTGCCCCACCGCAGGTGGTCACCATTTTAGCGTCACAAACATAGCCACCGTCGCTGCACCCATAAACACAAACGTAGCCCACACCAAAACATTCGAGAGCACCCCGCTCCGATACTCGCCCATGATCTCCTTATTCCGAGCGATCCGTGCAATAAGAAAAATCAACGGCACCGCAACCACTCCATTGATAACCGCCGTCACAACCAAAGCCTGAATAGGATTGATGCCGATAAAATTGATCATCAACCCAATCAGCGTCGCAATCGTGATCACACCATAAAATCCATGCGCCCTCTTCAATTGCATATTCAGCCCCGATTTCCAGTTCAACGCCTCGGCCAGCGCATACGATGCCGACCCTGAAAAAACCGGCACAGCCAGAAACCCCAATCCGATAATCCCAACAGCAAAAATCAACTCGGCCAGAAACCCCGCATGCGGAAAAGTATGCACCAGCGGCGCCAGCGCCTTCGCCGCATCCGCTGCAGTTGCGATGTGTGTAATCCCATTCCCATGCAGCACCGTCGCGGCAACCACGATAATGCACCATGCAGCAATCTGCGACGAAAGCATCCCCATGAAGTTGTCCAGTCGCAGCCGCTTCATAAACGGTTTGGTAAGCTTCGGCACTCCGTTATGGATCATCCTTTTGCTTCGCTCTTCTTCCACCTCTTCTGAAGCTTCCCAAAAGAACATATACGGCGAAATAGTAGTCCCAATCACGCCCGTGATAATAAAGAAAAACGCCGAGCTAAACTCGATATGCGGCACAAAAGTTGCCTTCAGAATTACGCCCCATGGCTCATGAACCAGGAACACTGTAATCACGTAAGAGAACAGCGTGACGCAAAGCCACTTCAAAATCCGCGCATAAGTCCGGTAAGACGTGAAGATCTCCAGAATAAGAATCAGCGCGGTAAAGAAAAGCACCAGCACCGTAAAACTGACGGGCACGATAAGCTGCGCCGCGGCGCCCATCGCCCCCAGAACCGCTCCCAGGTTGATGGTATTGGCCACCAGGATCAGCGCCAGCGTCCCATAAAGCACCTTCTTGCTATAGTGTTCCTTCACTACAGCGGCAATGCCTTTTCCGGTCACTGCGCCAATCCGGGCGCATGCCTCCTGCACCGCCGTCAGCATGGGCAGGATAAGCAGCGCCGTCCACAGCTGCCCATACCCGAACTGCGCTCCGGTTTGCGTGTAAGTCGCAATCCCCGACGGGTCGTCATCCGCCGCGCCAGTAATGAGCCCTGGACCCGCAATCTTCAGCAGCTCCCTCGTTTGCCTTCCAAATTTCGCCATTGCAGCCAGAATACCTGTAGTAATCTATTTCCAATGTCCAGTTATGACCACCGATCCCCAAATCAAACCGGCTCACAGACTCGCTGACTTCCTGACTCGCTCACTCGCGAATCCCTACGCCCTGCTCCCGCATATACTTATTACGAGCCGCACCCATGAAGCCCCTTCTAGCGATCTGCCTCCTAGCCTGCGCCGTCCTCCCCGCCCAGCAAACCCCCGCGCCCACTGAGCTACCCGCCAGCCCATTCGTCATCAAAGACACTTGGTTCATAGGCGGCGCCGGCAACTGGGACTACCTCACCATGGACCCGCAGACAAGCCAGCTCCTCATCGCCCACGGCCCCGTCGTGCAAGTGGTTGACACTGAAACCGGAACCCTCGCCGGCCAGATCACCGGCCTCCGCTTCGCCCACTCCATCGCCCTTGATGACTCCGGCGAATTCGGCTTCGTCAGCGACGGTCCCGCTAACCAGGTAGCAGTCTTTGACCGCCGCACCTTCAAAATCATCGCCCGCGTCCCCGCCGGCCCCAATCCCCGCGCCCTGGTCTTTGAACCTCAGACCCGTTTGCTCTTCGCCGTCAGCTCCGACCTGCTGCCACAAAGCTCATCCACGTCGCGCCCCGCCAATCAGCCCAAATCCTCCGTTACCGTCATCGACTCACAAGCGCGCGCCGCGATTGCAACCATCCTCCTTCCCGGTAAGCTAGGTTTTGCTGCCACAAATGGCGCCGGCCAGCTCTATATCGTCCTCCTGGACCTCAACGAAATCGTCTGGATTGACGTGGCAGCCATCGAGCCCCGTCTCCGCGGCGCCCCACCCACATCTGAATCACCCAGCGCCACACCCGCACGGGCCCCAGGCTCCCGCGTAACCATCGATTGGAGCTCTCTTCCCCGCACTGCCCAGTCAACCGGCAACCATATCCGTTTTTTTTCGCTGGGCTCAGATTGCCCCGACCCCCGCAGCATCACTGTCGACAGCAACCACATGCGCCTCTTCGCCGCCTGCAACAACCTGACCATGAAAGTCCTGAACGCCTCCACCGGCGAGTTCATCACCTCCCTGCCCATCGGCTACGGTGTTGAGGCAATCGGATACGATCCCGACCGCGGCCTCATCTACACCGCCAACGGCGCCGCCATGGGAAGCCTCACCGTCATCCGTCAGGACGTCACCGACACCTACGCTGTCATCCAGACCCTGCCCACCCGCGAGCGCGCCAGCACCCTGGCCGTCAATCCCGCCACAGGCGATGTCTACCTGGTTACCGATTATCACGGCGCCCCTCTCGACAAGCCCGGCACCATCGGCACACTCCACACCCCGCAGGCGCCAGACAGTTTCCAGGTGCTGGTCATCTCCCATTGACACTACCCACTTACAAACCCAGATACCGCCCTGATAACCCCAACCGATTCTCCACCCGACCCCGCCCCACAGTGGCACACTATATCCATGCTCGATTTCGGTGACCAGCGGGATCTTCCCATCATCCTGCTCATTGACGACGATCCCATAAGCCGCGAGGTGATGGCCACAGTTCTCACCATGAGCGGCTACACCATCTACACCGCTGAAGGCGGCGCGCCGGCACTCAAGCTCATCGCCGACGGTGCCTGCGTCCCCAGCGTCATCCTCATGGATGCGCAAATGCCCGATCTGAGTGGAACCGATCTCATCGAGCAACTTCGCTCCAGCAGCCACGCCCGTATCTTTACCATCAGCGGCAGCAACCCTCCAGACGACGTAATCGCCGCAGCCGACGGATTCCTACTCAAGCCCTTCACCCCTGAAAACCTCGGCAAACTGATCGAAAAGAAACGGCCCGCCCCATCCCCCCCTGAAATCTCCATCTCCGCCGTCCCCACCGGCAGCCCATCCTCGGCCAAACCATACTCAGCCCTCCCGGTCGTCAACCCGGAGATCCTCGCCCAGCTTCGCGAGATGATGTCCGAACCCGCCGTCCGCCAGATCTACGCCGCGATCGTCTCCGATCTCGCCCGCCGCATTTCCCTTCTCGAGGCTGCCATCGCCAAAAAAGACTTCGCGGAAATCAGCCGCATCGGACACGCAATCAAGGGCGGATGCGGTATGGCCGGCGCCCAGCAGGCCGCACGCATCGGCGCGGAACTCGAATCCCCCGTTAACCATCTGGATAACATCCCGGCCCTGCTTGAAAATTTGCGCACCGCTGCCGCCAGCCTGAAGCGTATGCTGGAAGTTGAATTCCAGGCGTAAAGCAGAACCCTTTCTGCGGAGGAAGCCGCGAGTGGAACGACCGATTCGAATTGTGGTGGCGGATGACCATCCAGTAGTGTGCATTGGCGTGCGCAACATGCTCTCTGAAACTGAGGGCTTTGAAGTCATCGGCGACGCCTCGGACGGTGATGAAGCCATCACCCAGACTCTTGAACTCCAGCCGGATATCCTGCTGCTCGACGTGCAGATGCCGCGTCTGCCCGGCCTTGAGGCCATGCGCGCCATCATGACCGGCATGCCCACGGTCAAGATCATCCTGCTCACCTCTACCATCAGCACCCAGCAGGTCATTGAGGCCCTGCACATCGGCGCCCGCGGCATCGTGCTCAAAGACGCCCTCGCCGACCACCTGCAGACCGCCATCAAAACCGTCTCCGGCGGCGACTACTGGATCGGCGGCAAACGTGTCATCAACCTTGTCTCTGCCCTCCACGACCTCATGCAGCAGGCCCAGGTGCCGCAGCGCAAGACCTACGGCCTCACCCCTCGCGAGCTTGAAGTTGTCGGCGCCATCGTCGAAGGATGCAGCAACCGCGACATTGCCAAGCAGTTCAACCTCAGCGAAGAAACCGTCAAGCGCCACCTCTCCAATATCTTCGACAAAACCGGCGTCTCCACACGGTTGGAACTGGCCCTCTTCGCCATTGCGCATCATCTGGTCGAGCCGCAGGAGCAGTGATAAGAGCAGGGACTAGGGAATAAAAGAGCAGGGGTCAGGGGTCAGAGGTCACCAGTCCGAGATCAGGCAACCGAAAAGCTGCCTGTTCACAGGTTCCGCACATCCAACTTCGAGGAGGTCTGTAAATGGCCCTAAGGAAGCTTTCCCTTCTGTTTGCCGTAACTGCGGTTTCTGTCATCGCCATCTCCCTGGTCGCCGGATGCCAGGCCAACAAACCAGCGGCCACCGCCGCGGTTCCTGCCAGCCAGCTTCAGCCTTACACTGCCCCCGATCAAAGCGCCTCCGCCGGCGTCCCCACTGGCTGGCAAGTCACCAAGGGCCAGGAGACCGTCATCACGATGACCGGCCCGCAAGGTGAAACTGTCGCCCTCGGCAATACTCTCGTTGCCAAGAGCGGAGCCTTCAAGGCCGGCCAGCGTGGCTCCAATGGAATCGACCTCTCCATGCCCTACGCCGCCCCGCTCACGCAAAAGCTGACCATGATCATCCAGCAGAACGCGGCTGTCGCCGGCAAACCTGCGCCGCAGATCAACATCACCTCCGCCACTCCGATCCAGCTACCCGCGGCCCTCGGCCAGTGCGGCCGTTTCATCGCCGATATCAACGGCGCACAAGGGCAGATGAAGATCATGGGCGTTCTCTGCTCATTGCCGCTCGACTCCGGCGGCGCATACAAAAACATCATGCTCATGGCGCAGGCTCCCGCTGCCGTGGCGGCACAGTCCGCTCCCACCGCGCAAGCCATCTTCCAGAGCTACCGGATTCCCACCGCGTGGCTCCAGAAAAAGCTCACTCCTCACACCGCGCCCCCGCCCCCGCCGGCCAGGGCCGCAGCATCAGCAGCCATGATGAATAGCTCCACCATCCTGGGCGAGGCCGGCGCGGACAACAGCGCCAATTGCTTTGATCTGGCCGTGCTGCGCGAAACACCCACGTACCAACTACCCAGAAGCTGCGGCGGCACAAAGCCGGATTAGTCGTCAGAGGGCAGGGGTCAGATGCTCTGAATTTGTGGACCCATTTGAATACAAAAAATTGCTGAAATCTCTAACTACGGGACTCCATTGGGGTCGGCGCGCCGCTTTGTGTCGAAGTGATGCTTTGTATGTGTACCGAATTGACGATAGCTTGAATTGAATATCACCAGATTTCTCGAAATGTTCGGGTATGAGCGCGGTTTGCAGATTATATGGCGCCGTTTATGTACATTTTTCTCCTAGACAAATGGTGCTGTTTTGGGCGGGATGCAAAGACAAACGCGACTACAGATGCAGATGCAAATGCAAGAGCAAGAGCAAAAGCAGGTGCTTCGACTCGCTGCGCTCGCTCAGGATGACAGTCGGTTGTTGGTCGCTCAAGATGACACATCAAAAAAAGGAGATGGGACTATGAGGGAAAAACAGCGGACGTTCGAGAGACGGAAGTTGGACATGGAAATGCGATTTTTCAGAATGGCAGCAAAAGAGAAGAAACCTACGATGAATCTGCTTTGCACGGTGAGAAAGGTGATGGGGGTTCCGATGAAGGTGATGGCGCGGGAGATGGGCGTGAACCGCTCGGTGATCTTCCGCATGGAGCAGGGCGAGGTGCGGGGATCGATCTCGATGAATAATCTGGTGCGGGTGGCCGGCGCATTGGGCTGTCAACTAATCTATGGGATCATTCCGAGCGATGGGGGGACTCTAGAGCATATGGCGCACAAGCGATTGTGGAAAAAGTTGCTGAAGGAAGAAAGGGGTGAGGGTTAGGGGCAAGGGGTCAGGGATCAGATGGACGGCGGGGCAGGCTTGGTCTCTGGCTTCCGGATTGGCGATAGTCCGTAGAGTTATCATTCCGGGGAACGCTACGGCGTTTTTGGGGACCAATCCTCTGGGACTCGCTACGGGGTGAATTCATCAGCATCCCGAAGGAGGCCATTGGGATGGCAACAACTTGTGAAGACAAGTCTCGAGCGGTGCCGAGGGTCATTCGGAGTGGAGTGTCGTGATCGGATCGAGGCGCATGGCGCGCAGCGCAGGGACGTAACTGGCGGCGATGGCGACGGCGGTGAGCACGGCGGTCACGCCGGCGAAGGTGGAGAGATCGTAGGGCGAGACACCGTAAAGCAGGCCGGCCATGAGATGAGAGACAATAAGCGCGCCAACCAGGCCCACGCCGGCGCCGGCGGCGGCCAGAGTGAGGCCCTGGCGTAAAACCATCTTGAGGATATCGCGCCTTTGCGCGCCCAGCGCGAGGCGAATGGCGATCTCGCGCGATTGCTCATTGACCAGGAAGGAGATGGTGCCGTAGATTCCCAGGCCCGCGAGCAGCAGGGCAGTTGCGGCAAACAGCGCCACCATTTCCATGGAGAACCGCCGCACAGAAAGCGAAGAGGAGAGAACGTCGTCCAGGGTCTCCGCGTGGAAGACGGGAAGCTCCGCATCGACGGCCTGGACTTGTGTGCGCACCTGCGCGGAGATGGCGGCGGGATCGACCTGTCCGCGCAGGTAGAGCGCAAGAAACTTGGCGGGGCGCTGGTAGATGTCGAGGTAGATCTGCGGAATGCCGGCGTCTGCAAGCGATTCTGTGCGTGCATCGGCAATGACGCCGACGATGGTGGTCCAGTCCGGCCTGGCGCGGCCCAAACGGCCCAACAAATGCACTCGCTTGCCGACCGGATCCTCGCCCTTCCCATCTTTGCCTGGCCAGTACGTGCGCGCCGCGGCCTGGTTGATGACTGCGACCAAGGGCGTAGCTTCAAGGTCCTGGTCGACGAAGAGGCGTCCACGCACAAGAGTCATGCCCAGCACGTGGAAATATTCCGGTGAGACGATCGATGTATCGATCAGCGGAGGCTGGCTGCTTTGCACTTCCTGGCCTTCGTGAAGCAATGGAATTATTCTGCGATCATTCTGGCCATGGCCAAGGGGAATGGCCGCCCGATCGCTGACGGCGGCTTCTTCCACGCCCGGAATCGTCCGGTTGCGGCGCAGAACTTCGCGCAGCAACACGGCTTCCTGCGTGGCGGTCCGGTAAATGTCGGTTTTGGGATCGTTAGGATTCGGCAGCGAGGTCTCGATCGCCACGACCCGAGTGGGATTGAAGCCGAGTTGCACCTTGAACAAGTCCCAGAAGCTGCGCAGCAGAAGGCCGGCGGCGATCATCAGCACCAGGGAAAGGGCTAATTCACCAATCACCAGAACATGGCGCAAGACCGAGCGCCGCCGGGAACCGTTGGAGCCACGACCTTCCTGCCGGAGCGTCGCAGTCAAATTAAGTCGGCTTGTGAGCCACGCGGGGGCAAGCCCGAAGATGGTTCCGGCGGCGACAGAGACGACGATGGCAAACGCCAGCACGCCCCAGTTGATGGATATGTCATTGAGGCGCGGCAGGCTTTCGGGAACAAATTGCAGCAGGAATTTCCGGGCGCAGAAGAGAACCGCGAAACCAGTGATGCCGCCAAGTACGAAGAGTAACAAGCTTTCGGTGAGGAGCTGACGAATGAGGCGCATTCTTGCGGCTCCCAGTGCCTGGCGAACCGCCATCTCGCGTCCGCGCGCGCTGGCGCGAGCGAGCAGCAGATTGGCGACGTTGACGCAGCTGATCAGCAGGACCAGGCCGACCGCGCCGAACAGCAGAATGAGCGATTGGCGAACGTTGCCGACAAGAGACTCGGCCAGGGGAGTGAGGTGGAAAGTCCATTCGGCCTGGGGCGGATAATCCGCGGGATATTGCTTCTTCAACGATGCAACCAGGGCATCGAGACGCCCCTGCGCGGCCTCAGGCGAAAGACCGGGCTGAAGGCGCGCGATGGTCTCGTAGACCAAACGCGTGCCGCGCATCGGCGGCGTCCGGTCGGAAAATCCATCCGCCGCCCACAATTCGGTACTGACCTGCTCGCTGGTTTGGCCCTGGTCACGAAAGCTGGCGGGCATGACGCCGACAACATGAAAGAAATCGTTGTCAATGCGGATACTTTTGCCGAGAATGTGCGGGTCGGCGCCAAATGCGCGCTTCCAGAACCCATCGCTGATGACGACTTCGCCGTTGGAACCGGGTGTGGCGTCATGCGGATCGAAGGTGCGGCCCAACTGCGCGTCGACGCCGAGCACCGCGAAGTAGCTCGGTGAGACCGTCGCTCCGGCGACGCGCGTGGGCTGGCCGCTGCCGGTAAGAGTGTCGGTGCCGAAAAAGCAAAAGGACGCATATTGGAAGATTCCCGAGTTCTGGAGGTCTCTCAACTCAGGGATGGAGAAGCCGATGTCGTGCGCGCCCACGCCGGGAAGGTTGGCTTCAATTCGCACCAGTTCGCTGGGGTGGGGGTAGGGCAAAGGATGCAGCAGGGTTGCGTCGATGACGCTGTAGATGGCGGTGGTGGCTCCGACGCCGAGGGCGATGGTGGCGATGGCAATCAGGGAAAATCCGGGAGACCGGTGCAGCATGCGAAACGCGTAGCGGAGATCGAGGAGAAAATTCTCAGCAAGCGGAAGACCTTGCTCGGCGTTGTGGTGCTCGCGAATGGCCTGGGCCGCGCCAAGCTTCAGTGCGGCCTGCCTGCGCGCCTCGACGGGCGGCATGCCGGCTCGCAGGTTCTCCTCAGTCTGGAAGGCCACATGCTCGGCCATCTCTTCCTGGAGGCGCTGGTCGGCGCGCCTTCCGGTGGTGAAGTTCGAGAGGCGAATGAAAAAGCGGCGCAGGAATCTCATGGCAGGTCCTCTGCTTTGACTTCAAAGAAGCGCGCGATGATAGCCGTGGTCTGCATCCAATCGCGGGTCTCCGTCTGCAGCTGTTTGCGGCCTGTTACGGTAAGGCGATAGAAGCGGGCGCGGCGGTTGTTTTCCGATGTATCCCATTGCGAGGCAATCGAGCCTTCATTCTCCAACTTCAGCAGCAAGGGATAAAGGGCGCCCTGGTTGACAGCCAGAACATCTCCGCTGATCTGCTCGATGCGGCGGGCAATCCCGTAGCCGTGCTGCGGCCCCAGGGCATCCAGTGTCTTCAGGACCATCAGCGCAAGCGTTCCTTGCAATACGTCCGGCTTTTCTTTCATTGGGAGACCCACCTTTAGGTTTCCAACAGGAATAATGTCATGATTCCTGTTGGAAAGCAACAGAAAATTTTGCGCGATCTTTCGACGCCAAGTCCAGAAGAGCTGTCAGGAAACTGCCGGGAGACTGTTTATTGAGGACGCCGTAGTTGTGATTTCTAATGAAGAGTCGGCATATCGGAAGTAGCTGCATCGGAAGAGCGGGAATTTGAACGCGGCTTTGCTGCTTACACGATTCCTCAATTTTTCGATCAGTGGTTGGTGGCATGGCGAGAAACCGTGCTCTTTCAAAGCGAATTGGGGGTGGTCGATTTTTTGGTGGTGTCGAAACCCCGGCCTGCCAACCCGTACGCTCTGGGGCTCCGATGAACAAACGCAGGTCCTTCGACTCGGTCGCCGTGGCGACCTTCGCTCAGGATGACAGGTTGTAATTGCGATTGGGATGGCGGCCGGGGCGAATTTGGGATGGCGCTTCGCGGCGGGGTGGTTAGAATGGATGCATGAAACTGAACGGGAAGATCGTGTTGATTACCGGGGCCAGTTCTGGGATTGGGGCGGCTACGGCGGCGGCGTTTGCGGCGGAGGGGGCACGGCTGCTGCTCGCCGCTCGCCGCGCCGGAAAGCTGGCGGAGGTGGCTTCACTGGCGCTGGAGCGCGGTGCTGCGGCGGTGCACTCGATCGACCTGGACGTGCGCGATCGCCGGGCAGTGCAGGACGCGATTGACGCTCTGCCTGCGGAGTGGGCGGAGATCGATGTGCTGGTGAATAACGCCGGGCTCAGCCGGGGCCTGGAGAAGCTTTACCTGGGCAAGATCGAGGACTGGGAAGAGATGATCGACACCAACGTAAAGGGGCTTCTTTATGTCTCGCGCGCCGTGGTGCCGGGGATGGTGGTGCGCAAGCGGGGGCACGTGGTGAATCTGGGGTCGACGGCCGGGGAGATGACGTATCCGGGAGCGGCGGTTTATTGCGGGAGCAAAGCGGCGGAACGGGCGATCAACGACGGGCTGCGGCAGGATTTGCTGGGGACGCCGGTGCGGGTAACGACGATCGATCCGGGGATGGTGGAGACAGATTTCAGCCTGGTGCGGTTTCACGGGGATGCGGAGAGAGCTGCGAAGGTATACAAGGGGGTCACACCGCTGAAGGCGGAAGACGTGGCCGACGCGATTTTATGGGCCGTGACCCGACCTGCGCATGTGAATGTGGCGCGGGTGCTGCTTACGCCGGTGGACCAGGCCAACTCGCTGCTGTTTAACCGCGAACCCTAGAGGACCGCGGTGGTGGGGCTAACCCATGGCTTGAATCTGGCCTTCGATCATGGTGAGGGCGTCTTCAAGCGCCGCGCGACGTGCCGGGTTTGAGGTTTTCTGCGAGAGGATATTTTCCCGTTGCAGATTGAGGGCCTGCTTTTGCCGCTCCCGTTCGGTGCGGTGCTGTTCGGCTATGCGGCGAGCTTCTTCGCTCACAAAACCGTCGTCGGAGTCGACCTCCAGCTGTTGCAGGGTTTTTGCCATCGTTACCTCCAGGGATATACTTTTTTTTGAAGTAGGAACCCTGTCTTCTATTCTAGAGTGTTTGGCCGAGTTGTGTCCCATGGAGTGAATCCGGTTAGCCATGGAAGCGGGAAGGACTGAGCATGCGGGTATGGCAGATTTCGTCGTTTGGCGTTGATTCTTTGGAGTTTGCGGAGCGGCCGACGCCTGCCGCCGGACCCGGCGAGGTGCTGGTCAGGGTGCATGCAATTTCGTTCAATTATCGCGATTTGCTGGTGGTAAAGGGACTTTATAACCCGAAAATGAAGCTGCCGCGGATTCCGTGCTCCGACGGTGCGGGAGAAGTGGCGGCGGTGGGAGAGGGTGTGAGCCGGTGGAAGCCGGGAGACCGCGTGGCCGGGATCTTCATGCAGAACTGGCTGGACGGCGAACTGACCGGGGCAAAGGCGCGCGGAGCACTGGGCGGGGACATTGACGGCATGCTGGCCGAGTACGTGGTTCTGAAACAGACCGGGCTGGTGGAGGTGCCGGAGTACTTGAGTTCTCAGGAGGCGGCCACGCTGCCCTGCGCAGCGGTGACGGCGTGGAATGCACTGAAGGCTGGGAAGGTGAAGCCGGGCGGGACGGTGCTGATTCAGGGAACCGGCGGGGTTTCGATTTTTGCGCTGCAACTGGCGCGGCTGCGGGGAGCGCGGGTGCTGGGGATATCAAGCAGTTTTGAGAAGCTGGAGCTGGCGCATGCGCTGGGTTTGGACGCGAGCTTGAATTACCTGGACTATCCCGACTGGGAACGCTGGGTGCTGGACGAAACAGGCGGCGAAGGCGTGGACCTGGTGGTGGAGGTGGGCGGGCTGGCTACGTTGCCTCGCTCGCTGAGGGCGGTCAGAGTAGGCGGGGTGATTGCACAGGTGGGGGTGCTGAGCGGCTCGGCCGAGGCTGACGCGCTGCCGATTGTTTCACTGCTGCACAAAATGGCGCGCATTCAGGGGATTTATGTTGGATCGCGCAAGGACTTTGAGGATTTGAACAAGGCCATCACGCTGGCCGTGCTGCGGCCTGTGGGCGAGAACTTCCATTGGTCGCAGGCTCGCGAGGCACTGATCCGCATGGAAGAGGCGACACACTTCGGCAAGCTGGTGCTTACGGTGGGGTAAGAGCGACGGGCATCAGTGCGCGGCGATGACAAGGTGTTTGAAGTTGCTCTTCGGCCCAAAACGGACTCGTCTTGACCGGAATGGGCAGTTCGCATTTTCTGCTCAGCACGTTTGACCGATAATTCATCCTCTGCGCGTCGAAAGCCAATTTAATGTTGAGATGACCGCACCGGCCGAGGGTAACCTTCTGTCTGGGCGGGAATGAGGGTTCCGATGCCAAATTCTTCTGCCGAAAATCCTTCGCAAGCAGGGATGGTGAAAGACCTGAAGACCGCCATGACTGCCGAGGCGCTGGCGCACTCATTCCTCGACAATCTTTTCTTTGTACAGGGCAGGTCGCTGGAACGAGCCACGGTCAACGATCTTTATATGGCGCTGGCGCACACCGTCCGCGATCGCCTGGTGGAGCGCTGGATCCAAACGGTGAAAAACTACCAGGCGCAGGATGTGCGCGTGGTCTGCTATCTCTCGGCGGAGTTCCTCACCGGGCCCCACCTGGCCAATAATCTGATCAATCTGGGCATTCACGATGAAGCCGAGCAGGCCATGCGGAATCTGGGACTGGATCTGAATGTGCTGATCGAGCAGGAGAAGGAGCCGGGACTTGGCAACGGCGGATTGGGGCGCCTGGCTTCGTGCTTTATGGACTCGTTGGCCACGCTCGACGTCCCCGCTATCGGCTACGGAATCCGGTACGAATATGGAATCTTCAACCAGCAGATTCGCGACGGCTGGCAGGTGGAGACCACGGACAATTGGCTGCGGCTGGGAAATCCCTGGGCGCTGGAACGCCCGGAAGACGCCTTCGAGGTAAAGATGGGCGGGCGGACGGAACGGCACACCGATCCCGGCGGCCGGCTGCAAGTGCATTGGATTCCGGAAAAGGTAGTTCGCGGGGTTCCGCACGATACGCCGATTCTGGGCTACAAGACCAACACCGCAAACACTATGCGGCTGTGGGCGGCGCGCGCCGTGGCGAGCTTCGATTTCGGCACCTTCAACACCGGTGATTTCTTTGGCGCGGTCGCCGACAAGGTTTCCTCGGAGAATATTTCCAAAATCCTTTATCCCAATGACGAAGGCTTTCAGGGCAAGCAACTGCGGCTGGCACAGCAGTTTTTCTTTGTCTCCTGCAGCCTGCAGCACATTCTGAAGATTCAGGGACACGCCAACCGTCCGCTGGCGGAGCTGCATCGCAACTTCGCTATTCAGATGAACGACACGCATCCGGCCATTTCCGTGGCCGAGCTGATGCGGCTGCTGATCGACGAGCACTCAATGGAGTGGGATGCAGCCTGGTACGTAACGCAGCATGCGCTCTCCTATACCAACCACACGCTGCTGCCCGAGGCACTGGAGCAATGGCCGCGCACCCTGTTCGGTTCCCTGCTGCCGCGGCATTTGGAGATTGTGGACGAGATCAACCGGCGCCACCTCGAAAATGTGCGGCAGAAGTTTCCAGGCGACGATGCGCGCGCGCAACGGCTTTCGGTAATTGACGAGAGCGGGGAGAGGTATGTGCGCATGGCTCACCTGGCGGCATTGGGCAGCCACGCCATCAACGGGGTGGCGGAGCTGCACTCTGAATTACTGAAGACTAACGTGCTGCGCGATTTTTACGAGCTTACGCCTGAAAAATTTTCGAACAAGACCAACGGCGTAACGCCACGCCGCTGGATGGTGCTGGCCAATCCTGGCCTGGCCTCGCTGCTGACCGCACGGCTTGGACCGGGATGGGTAAGGGATCTCGAAAAGCTGCGCCGGCTGGAGCCGCTGGCCGGCGACTTAGAACTGCACCGGGAATGGAGGGCCATCAAGCTCCAGAACAAGATGCGGCTCTCGGCCTACATTCAGGACCGGCTAGGCATCGCCGTCGAGCCTGAATCCATGTTTGATGTGCTGGTCAAGCGGCTGCATGAGTACAAGCGCCAGCACCTGCAGATTCTGCACATCCTCACGCTCTTCAAGCGCATCCAGCACGATCCGGACGCCGAGATAGTTCCGCGCGTTTTCATCTTCGGCGGAAAAGCCGCGCCCGGTTACCGCATGGCCAAGCTCATCATCAAGCTTATCCACTCCACCGGCGAAGCCATCAATGCAGACCCGCAGGTGCGCGGACGGCTCAAGGTGGTTTTTCTGCCGGATTACAACGTGAAGCTGGGCCAGCGCGTTTATCCCGCTGCCGATTTATCCGAGCAGATTTCTTTGGCGGGCAAGGAGGCTTCCGGCACCGGCAATATGAAATTTGCCATGAACGGAGCGCTCACCATCGGCACCCTCGACGGCGCCAACATTGAGATACGTGAGGAGGTAGGCGAGGAGAACTTCTTCCTCTTCGGACTGACCACGCGCGAGGTGGAGCAGCGCAAGCGACAGGGCTACAATCCCCGCGCGATCTACGACGCCAACCCCGAACTTCGCGAGGTGCTTGACTCGCTGCTGAGCGGAGAGTTTTCGCGCGGCGACAGATCGCTCTTTGAGCTGCTGGTCAACTCGCTGCTGAACGGCGACGAGTATATGCTGCTGGCCGATTACCAGTCTTACATTGACTGCCAGGACCGCGTGAGCGAGGCCTACAAGAACCAGGAAGAATGGACCCGCATGAGTATCCTCAACGTGGCGCGCATCGGGAAATTCTCCTCTGACCGCTCCATCCGCGACTACTGCGCTGATATCTGGAAGACCTGGCCGGTGAAGATTCAGCTGTAGGAAACCCTCGAAGCGCGCTGCTAAAATGAAGGCAATATGCCCGCCGCCGCGCTATCGCCTGAGGTTCTGGCCAAGTACGAGCCCGTCATCGGACTCGAAGTTCACGTACAACTGCTCACCGCAACCAAGGCCTTCTGCGGTTGCCGGAATCATTTTGGTTCGGCCCCCAACACCAACGTCTGCCCGGTTTGCCTAGGCCTGCCTGGCTCCTTGCCGGTGCTCAATGAGAAGGCAGTCGAGTTCGCCGCTCTGGCATCGCTGGCCATCAACTGCCAGGTGAGGGAGCGCTCGATCTTCGCGCGCAAGAACTATTTCTATCCCGACCTGCCCAAGGGCTACCAGATATCGCAGTACGACAAGCCCATCGCCGAACATGGATTCATTGAGATTCCCACGACGGACAGCGGCACAAAACGTATTGGCATCACCAGGCTGCATCTCGAAGAGGACGCGGGCAAGAGCCTCCACGACGGTTTTTCCGACTCCGACACGTGCACTTATATTGATCTGAACCGGTGTGGCACGCCGCTGGCCGAGATCGTCAGCGAGCCCGATATTCGTACTCCCGACGAGGCCTTCGAGTACCTGACCCGGTTAAAAGAGATCCTGCTTTACTGCGGCGTCTCCGACTGCAATATGGAGGAGGGTTCGCTTCGTTGTGACGCGAACGTCAGCGTCCGTCTAAAGGGCGCGGAGCGCTTCGGCACCAAGGCTGAAGTGAAAAACGTGAACAGCTTCCGTTTTGTGCGCGCCGCACTGGAGTACGAGATTGAGCGCCAGATTGAGGTGATCGAGTCAGGCGGGCGCGTGACACAGGAGAGCCGGCTGTGGAATGCAAATGAGGGACGCACCTACTCCATGCGCTCCAAGGAGCAGGCCCACGATTACCGCTACTTCCCTGAGCCCGATCTGCCGCCGCTGATCGTGAGCGCGGAGTTTCTGGCCGAGACGAGGAAAAAACTTCCCGAATTGCCCGAAGCGCGCCGCGCACGGATCGTCGCCGAATATGAACTGAGCATGCGGGATGCCGCCACACTCACAGCATCGCGCGAGTTCGCCGATCGCTTTGAAGCCGCCGCGCGCACTGCCCGCAATCCACGCCGCGTGGCCAATGTGTTGCTGAGCGAGGTTGGCGGCCGTCTGAAAGCTCTGAATCTCGAGCAGGAACAATCTCCGGTCTCGATGGGCGGCATTGTGTTGGCCGCCGATCTGCTGGATGAGGGCAAGATCAGTTCCAAGCAGCTCAAGCAGCTATTCGACGCGTGTTTTGAGAAGGGCGAAGACTTCGCCGCCGTTTATGAACGCGAGAAGCCTGAGCAGATCACCGACGCCTCGGCGCTGGAGAGTTTGATCGATCAGGTGATCGCCGCCAACCCCAAGCAGGTGGAGCAGTACCGCGCCGGCAAGACGACGCTGGCCGCATTCTTTGTGGGTCAGGTGATGAAGGCCACCAAGGGCCAAGCCAACCCGGCGCTGCTCAACGAACTGGTGACGAAAAAGCTGAGTGGGTGAAGCGAGCTTACTTCAACTTCAGCTCGCTCACATACTCCTTGCGCGTATCCCACGTGCTGATGGTCTTGGTGACGCTTTTCTTGCCGTCCTTCTCCGCCCATAGCTCGTGGTCTTCCGCCATATAGACCTGCGTGAAACGGTAGTGGCCTTCCGCGTCGGTGGTATAGCTGCGGATGGACTTGCTCTTCAGGTCTTTGAGAAAGACGGTGGCGCCAACGACCGGAGCGGAGGCCGCGTTCTCCACGGTTCCTCTCACTATCCGCTGGCCAAAATTCTGCGCATGCGCCATGGCCGGCGCCAGACCGAATCCGGCCTGGCCTGCGTGCGGTCCTATGGAGAAAATTCCTGTCGCCAAGGCGGCACATACCACCCCGAACGCAAATCTCGTGGAACAAATCCTCACTCTTCTTCCTCTTCCTCTTCTAAAAGATCTTCTTCGTCGTCGAGCAGATCGCCGTCCACTCGCGCCAACTCCAGCGGTTCAACGCCGACAACCTCATACTCTACCCCGCACTCATCACAGGCAACAACATCGCCTTCTTCCACTTCGTCCAATTCGATGTCTAATACATTCTCGCATTCAGGGCAGCTGGGCATGACAGCCTCCTCTCTTTCCAGAACATATTTCATTGCAGTAAATGGTCCTCCAACTACAACAACGATATCTTTAGGGAGAACCCGTCCTCAGGTCAAGTGGCACACATGGCAAAATCTTCGGGAAGTGTATATCCCCGATCATTACTTTGGGAATTCCCGTTCGAAATCCTTCCGGGGATGGTTCCGATGCGGAACCGCGCCGGATTGCCCTTATAGACGGCCAATGACATTTATACGCTCCAACGTTTAACCTGTTTACTACAATGCCAAGGATTGGCTCCAGTTCGTTTGCCTTCCCCGCCTTCAGCGGCGCAACCCGCCGGCTGGTTCTGTGGAATTTGATCGCGTACTTTGCACTGCTTCTGTTGCACGCGGCGTCGGCGAACAGTGCGGATCTGCTGAAGGCCGCACTTTCATTTATTCCAAGTGTATTTTTGCACGGATGGCTCTGGCAGCCCTTCACTTACAGCCTGGTTCACATTGGTATTTTTGGAACGCTTTTCGAGTTACTCTCGCTGTGGTTCCTGGCTGGATTTCTTGAGAGCGCGCACAGCTCAAGCTGGATCACCGGGCTCTATGCAACTTCAGTTCTTGGCACTGCAGCCGCGGCTACCGCTCTCTACACTGTTGGCCACACGCTCAAGCCCACGCTCGGCCAGGTTGCGCTGAATGGCTGCTTCGGCGGCATCTTCGGCCTGCTGGTGGCTATCGGCGTTCTCTACGGCGACGTACAGTTTATGCTTTTTCCACTGCCCATCGGTATCAAGGCACGCTACCTGGCGGCCATCTACGCGCTGGTTTCTATTGCCATGCTCTTCGGCCCGCAGGGCTTGTACGCATTTTCTGAATTGGGGGGGGCGCTGGCTGGGCTGTTCTTTATTCGCCTGGCTCCGAGGCGGGGATTCCCCTTCGCTTTCAGCGAGCATTGGTATGGACTGCGCAATCGCTATTACCGCTGGAAGCGCCGACGCGCCGCCCGCAAATTCGAGGTTTATATGCGCTCGCAGGGGCGCACAGTTCGCTTTGACGGCCAGGGACGTCAGATCGACGGCGATCCTGACGACAAGAAGCGATGGAACTAGAATTGGCTCTTCTCGGATTCGCTTCTGTCCCTGGGTCGGCAGGTTAAAATCTCTCTGAATGCAAAAGAAAATCGCTTTTCTCTTTCCGGGGCAAGGTTCGCAGGCGGTGGGCATGGGCCGCGAACTTGGAGCCCACTTTCCTATTGCCGCACAGACGTATGCCGAGGCCGACGAGGCTCTTGGCTTTCCGCTCTCCAAGGTCATCTTCGAGGGGCCCGAAGAGGAGCTGAAGCTCACCGAGAATACGCAGCCGGCTATTCTCACCGTCAGCGTGGCGGCCTGGCGCGTGCTCGCCCAGCACGGCGTGGAGCCGGCTCTGGCTGCCGGACACTCTCTGGGCGAGTGGAGCGCCCATGTGGCCGCCGGTACGCTCGGCTTTGCCGATGCGGTGCGCGCCGTGAAGGCTCGCGGACGGGCGATGCAACTGGCCGTCCCGGCGGGACAAGGCGCAATGGCCGCCGTGCTTTCGCTCTCCGCCGATCAAGTTGCGGAAGCCTGTCGAGAAGCCGCTGCCGAGACCGGACTGACTGTTGCCGCAGCGAATCTGAACTCGCCAGGCCAGACGGTGATCTCCGGAACATTGGCGGCCGTGGAACGGGCTGCGGCACTGGCAAAGGCCAAAGGAGCGCGGCGGGCCGTGATGCTTCCAGTGAGTGCGCCGTTCCACTGTGCGCTGATGCAGGCAGCGCAGGAAGAAGTGGCGCGCGTGCTTGGGGCGCTGAAACTGGCCGATCCTCGCATTCCCGTAGCCGCCAACGTGACGGGCAGGGTGGTCTCAACCGCCGCTGAGGCGCAGGACGCGCTGATTCGCCAGGTCACCGGGGCGGTGCGCTGGATGGAATGCGTTCAGTCTTTGCTTGGGGCTGGGGCGGAGGTTTTTATCGAGGTTGGGCCTGGAAAAGTGCTCTGTGGACTGCTGCGACAGATCGATCCGGCGCAAAAATCCCTGAATGTGGAAGACGCTGCGAGCCTGGAGGCTACGCTGGCGGCGCTGGCATAAGGAGAGGACACGCGCGCATAATCCGCGCGAGCACCTAACTTCAAGTTAGTCTATTTACACTTTGCCGGCTTGTTTCGCGTCCTTGACCAATTCTTCTGTGTGCCTGAGGGCATTCTGAGAGAGCTCGTGAGCCTTTTTGCTCAGTTCGTGAGCGGTCAGATGATCCGACTTGCTGTGCGCGGCAGCAGCGGCTTCGTGGGCATGCGCTGCCTGGTTGTGGAGTTCCGCTCCTCGATCGTGTGGGCTCTGGGGCATATTAATCTCCTCACATATTCGATGCCGGCCACGAGGCAAGGACCCGCTGAAGATTGATTGAAGCTGAGTCGTAGATTGGCTGATTAGGTCGCCACTACGGTTCGAGGGACAACTCCACTCCCTCGGGCGAGTAGTTCAGCTTATGGGTCTTTGGATCGTAGTCCAAATTGAGCGGCTTGCTCTTTCGCTCGTTAATAAGCACCGCGACCATCAGCACATTGCCATACATTCGCTCGGCCGCGATCTTGTGGCTGTGAATGGGACCGTATTCGTTCGCGTTGCTGGAGGGGCCCAAATCCTGCTGGAAGCGCTCAAAGGGATAAGCGCCATACTGCGCCAGATGCTGCTGCCATTTTTTGTCGTGGACCCAGATTCCGTAGGCCTTGGGCAGGTCGTTCTGCTCGACAGCCGTAAGTAAACCGTTCACAGCCGAACGGCCAAAGAGGTGGCTGTTCCAGTTCCACGGCCAGTCCACGGGCATTCCGGCCACCAGCCACCATCCCACGATCAGCGCCACAAAAAGGCCCGCGGCGGTATAGAGAGATAGACGGCGGCGGCGTTCGCGAGCTTCATTAAATACAGGAGCGTCGAGCAAGGTCATGGTACATGTTCCTCGAATACAGGATACGGCAAAAAAGCAGTGGTCAGTGATCAGTTATCAGTGATCAGTTGTCCCGCTCCATTCGACCTCCGGAAACTGACGACTGACAACTATCTTCGCTACTCTCTGCTATAAACCGTCCGGCTCTTCTCCGCTTGCCGTTCCAGGGCCAGTTCGATCAACTTTGTGATCAGGTCTGTGTACTTGACCCCTGTAGCCTCCCACAGCTTGGGGTACATGCTGATGCGGGTGAAGCCGGGCATGGTGTTTACTTCGTTGAGGAAAATGCGGTGCTTGCCGTCGGGCTCCATCAGGAAATCTACCCGCGCAAGGCCGGATAGGTCGCATGCGCGGAAGGCTGCTACGGCCATTTCGCGGATCTGCTTCGCTTGCGATTTGGTCAGTTTGGCCGGAATCATCGGCACCGAGCCTTCGGAAAGATATTTTGCTTCGTAGTCGTAGAACTCCTTGCCAGGAATGATTTCGCCCACTACGCTCGCCTGGGGATCATCGTTGCCCAGCACGGCAACCTCGAACTCGCGGGCTTTGGCTTGCCGGCCTCCGCGGTGGGTTTTTCCGCCCACACCCTGCTCCACCACCAATTTGCGATCGTACCTGGCGGCCAGGGTGAGCGCCGGGCCGAGTTCCTTGCGATCGTGGACTTTACTGATGCCCACCGACGAACCCAGGTTGGCCGGCTTCACAAAGACCGGGTACTTGAGCGCAGCCTCGACCTGGGCAATCGCCTTGCGCGGAGATTTTTCCCAATCGGCCCGGAGCAGCGTCACATGCCTGACGATGGGCAATTTGGCGTTGGCAAAGAGCCGCTTCATTACGTCCTTATCCATGCCCGCCGCTGAGCCTAGCACGCCGGAGCCGACGTAGGCGATGCCCGCAAGTTCAAAAAGTCCCTGGATAGTGCCATCCTCGCCGAAGGTGCCATGCAGCACGGGAAAAACCACATCGAGGGACTGGCCGCTGAGCGCGGCGTGGCTATCGATGGCCGATTGCGCCGCGACCTGACCGGCCGGCTCCGGAGCCAGTAGTGCCGGGGTGCCTCCGGCTAAAACCTGCGCACCGGGCGTAGACGCCGGATCGCCTGCACGCAGTTCTTTAGGCGCTTCGCCGGGAGCTGCACCCTCAAGCAATCCGTGGGCCGCCGCGGAGACCAGCCAATGCCCGGATTTGTTGATGCCGATAGGCACCACGTCGAACTTGCCGCGATCGATGGCCTCTAAAATTGAAGCCGCAGACAGCAGCGAGACCTCATGCTCGCCACTGCGCCCGCCAAAGATAATTCCCATACGAATTTTTTTTGTCATCTGGAAATTTGATCACCGTTACAATTGCACAAAATTCGGTACAGATTCAGTGTAGAACCACGGCATAGGTTCTCCTTTCCAAAATCTGTGGCTGAGCAATATTGACCTGGCAACTATCCGCCGACCGCTTAGTGTAGGGTGGATGTAGTTATATCTCTACATCGGCTATCGACCCAGGCAGACACAAGAGTAATAATGAGAACATCCAGGTTACCGGTGCATTCATTTCGCACACTGGCCCTCGGCAATTCCTCGTTCTGGGGTTATGTTTTCCCAAGACGCTGCCGATGGAAGAAATACGGATCAAGCAAAGGATCGCCGAAACGAACGAACTATCTCTTATGATGAGGCTGATTTCAGCCTTTGCGATCATTCTCGCGTGCGCCTCGGCTGCCGTTGTTGCGGAGCCCGCGCCGCTCAACACGCTGCACGCCATTCGTGCTCTTACCAACGCCGAGGCCAGTCGGCGCTTTCCTGTCGCTTTCGAAGCTACGGTTACCTTTTTCCGAAGCAATCCAAGATCGTTGTATGCGCAGGACGGCAATCAGGCCATTTGGGTAGATCTCGATAAGGATTTCAAGCTGGTACCCGGAGATCGCATTCTGATACAAGGAGTTACCGAATCGAGCTTCCGTACCGACGTGGAAGCCCATGACGTCACAGTGCTCCGTCATGGCAATCTGCCCAAACCGGAGCCCGCAACTTACAGGGAGCTGATCAACATTCAGCACCTTTGCAAGCTGGTCACGATTCTCGGGGTGATTCGCTCGGCGGATCTGGTGCCGAACACGCAGACCCATGAAGTCAGCGCCCGCATGGGCATGCTTGTGGATGGCGGTGAGATCGAAGTCTGGGTGGACACAGACGATGAGAACGCGCTCAAGAAACTGCTGAATGCCGAGGTAGAGATCACCGGGGTTGCCGGAGTAAGGTTTGACGGCAAGTTTCAGACCACGGGAATCATTCTTCATGTTTCCACACTGGCGAACGTGAAAATCCTTCATCAAGCAAAAGCCAGCCCGTGGTCACTCCCTATAACACCCATGGATCTGATTTACCAAGCTCATCATGTGCACGATTTCACGCAAAGGGTCCGGGTTGAGGGATCGGTCACGTACTATCAGCCGGGCTCGGCGATTGTGCTTCAGAGCGGCGATAAAAGCCTGTGGATCATGACCCGGACATACAGCGACATTCCGATCGGCGATCTCGTCGACGCAACCGGCTTCCCCGATCTGCACGACGGCTTTTTAACCCTGACCGGCGGCGAAGTACAGGATAACCATGTGCAGGCGCCCATCGCGCCACTACCAGCGACCTGGGATCTGCTTTCATCGAGCCGAAATTTATTCGACCTGGTCTCCATCGAAGGACGCGTGGTGACGGAGGTTCGGGCAGCTCAACAGGACGAGTACGTTCTGGCATCGCATGGACAACTGTTCTCCGCTATTTACCGTCATCCGCCTGCAGGCGGCCAGTCCCCGCTTCCCGCCATGATGAAGATTGCGCCTGGTTCCGTCATTCGCGTCACCGGCATCTGCATCCTGGAAGATTCCCATCCATTCGAATCGAATGCATCGCATGTATCGTTCAATATCCTGATGCGTTCGCCCCGAGATATCGCAATCGTCGCCGGACCGCCCTTGCTGAATGTACCCAACCTCATGCTTCTGGTTGGCTTGATGCTGATGGTCTTGGTCGTCGTGGGTACCTGGGGTTGGATCCTCGAGCGCAGAGTGCGGCAGAAGACGGTTGCATTAGCAGCCAGTATAGAGGCGGAGGCGGCGTTGCAGAGGCGTTCGGCACAGCTGGAAAAGAAGCGCAGCCGGATACTGGAGCACATCAACGGATCGCAACCGCTGGCTGAGATCCTTGAAGAAATCGCGGAGATGATCTCCTTTCGTCTGGATGGCGTGCCCTGCTGGTGCGAAGTCACCGATGGAGCAAGACTGGGTAATTATCCCCATCAACTGGATAGCCTGCGCATCCGTCGCGAGGAGATTCCCGCCCGTTCCGGCTCGCCGCTGGGTTCGTTCTTTGCCGGCTTCGGTCCTGGGACCCTGCCCGGTTCCCATGAAGCCGAGGCGCTCGAACTGGGGGCTCGCCTGGCCGCGCTGGCCATGGAAACCCGTCGGCTTTACACCGACCTGCTCCACCGCTCGGAGTTCGACCAGCTCACCGACATTCACAACCGCTTCTCTCTCGATAAACATATGGACGCCCAGATCAATGACGCGCGCGAGAAGGCCGGCATCTTCGGGCTGATCTATATCGACCTGGATGAGTTCAAGCAGGTGAACGACCTCTATGGCCATCAAGTCGGCGACTATTATCTGCGAGAAGTGGCGCGGCGCATGAAGCGCCAACTCCGCAGCCATGACCTGCTGGCCCGTCTGGGCGGCGACGAATTTGCGGTGCTTGTCCCCGCGGCACGCAGCCGCGCCGCTGTTGAGGAGATCGCTGTGCGCCTGGAACACAGCTTCGACGAGCCCTTTGCCGTAGAGGGTTGTGTGATACGTGGTTCGGCCAGCGTCGGATTTGCTCTCTACCCCGAGGACGCCACTTCGAGAGACGGCCTGCTGAAAGCAGCTGACGATGCCATGTACGCGGTAAAAAATGCCAGGAAGCAAATCGGGCCGATGCCGGCCAATCGGTAGCACTCGTGACCACTGGTTTTTCTTATACGTTCAGCAGTCAGGTCAGGCTTTTCCGCCTACTCCACATCGCTCGGGCTTCGGTGCGCCCGGAAAAATCCGATCGGAGTAAAATGGCGGCTAGCGGACTTTCATTGCCTTCATGGCGCAAATGGGGTACTGAAGACTCATCCCAGGAGTCATGAATTGGCCGAAAGCAGCCGATAAGATCTCGGGGCTAGGCAAAACATCGCCCTTTTTGCGGGATTCCCATGAAGAGGCTGATTCCAGCAATTGCGATTATTCTCGGATGGGCCGTAGCTGCTTCGGCAGCCACACCCGGCAGGCTCACCACCCTGCGCGCCATCCACTCCCTCACCCTCGACCAGGCCTATCAGGCGCTGCCGGTGGACTTTGAAGCCACGGTTACCTACTTCCGCGGGTACAGTCACTTTCTTACCGTCCAGGACGGAGACATAGCCGTTTTTATCAGGGTCACAACGGATGCCAGGCTGGTTCCCGGCGATCGCATCCGGGTGCGTGGAACCACTAAGGCGGGCTTCCGCCCTGATGTGGTGTCCAGCGACATCACAGTGCTCTACCACGGCGACGTGCCCAAACCCGTGCCCGCCACCTACGAAGAGATGGTCCGGGTGCAGCGCGACTGCGTGCTTGTCACCGTACGCGGCGTGGTTCACTCCGCAGATCTGGCGTTGGTGGCGAATTCCAATGTGCCCACTGCCCGTGTACTCCTGATCATGGATGGCGGCGCCGTTGAGGTCCATGTGGATACCGACGACGAGATCGCACTCAAAGGACTGCTGGATGCCGAGGTGGAGGTCACCGGAGTCGTTGAGGGAAAATTCGACGGAAAATGGCAGATGACTGGACTCGGCCTCGATGTTTCCTCGCTCATGAATGTAAAAATTCTCCATCGCGCCGACGCCAGTCCATGGTCCCTGCCGGCCACTCCGATGGACAAGATTCTCGGCGGCTACCACGTCAAGAATCTCTCCCAGAGGATGCTGGTCCACGGAGTGATCACCTACTATCAGCCAGGCACAGCTGTAGTTCTGCAAAACGGCGATAAAAGCCTTTGGATCGCCACCCGGACCAGCGCGCCCCTGCGCATTGGCGACCAGGCCGATGCAACCGGCTTTCCCGGCGTGCTCAATGGCTTTTTGATCCTCACCCAGGGCGAAATCCGGGATAATCAAGTGTCGGCTCCCATCACCCCCCTGCCAGCCACCTGGCAGCAACTCGTACGCAGCCTTCATTTCTTCGATCTGGTCTCCATCCAGGGAAAGGTAGAGACTGAAGTCCAGGAAAGCGCACAGGACTTGTATGTTTTGTCCGTGGACGGCCGGGTGTTTTCAGCCATCTACCGCCATCCAGAAATCCCGGGCTTGAAGCCGCAGCCCATGAAGAAGATTCAGATCGGCTCCAAGGTCAATGTTTCCGGCATCTGTTTTTTTATTCTTGAGAACTCCAAGCCATACGACCACGAAGCGCCGTTCAATATTCTGATGCGCACCCCTGACGACATTACCGTCGTCGCCGGTCCTTCGTGGATCAGCGTAGACAGCCTTCTTATCCTGGTTGGCTTGCTGCTCGCCGTGGTGGTGGCCGTGGGCGCAAGAGGATGGTATATCGAGCGCAAGGTTCGCAGCAAAACAGCCGAGATGGCATACATTGAAAGACGGCGCAGCAGCATCCTCGAAGACATTAACGGCTCGCTACCCCTGGCGGAGATCATTGAGCATATCACTGAACTGGTCTCCTTCAAGCTGCATGGCGCGCCCTGCTGGTGCCAGATCGTCGATGGAGCGTTGCTGGGAAATTGCCCACCGAAGCTCGCCGACCTGCGCATCGTCCGACAGGAGATTGCTTCCCGTTCAGGCCCTCCACTCGGCGAACTCTTTGCCGCCTTTGACGCGCTCACCAAACCCACCGCCGCTGAATCTGAGGCTCTCTTTAAGGCGGCCGCCCTGGCCACACTGGCCATTGAAACCCGCCGGCTTTATTCGGACTTAGTCCACCGTTCGGAGTTTGACTTGCTCACCGACATCCACAACCGCTTCTCTCTCGACAAGCATTTGGACGCCCTGATCAATGAGGCGCGCCAGAAGGCCGGGATCTTCGGGCTGATTTACATTGATTTAGATGAGTTCAAGCAGGTGAACGACCTCTATGGCCACCAGGTGGGCGACTTTTATTTGCAGGAGGTGGCGTTGCGCATGAAGCGCCAGCTTCGCGCCCACGATCTGCTGGCGCGGTTGGGCGGCGATGAATTTGCAGTGCTTGTCCCCACGGCGCGCAGTCGCGCCGCTGTCGAGGAGATCGCCGTGCGAATGGAACACTGCTTCGATGAGCCCTTTGCCGTGCAGGGCGATGTGATACATGGTTCGGCCAGCGTCGGATTTGCTCTTTACCCCGAGGACGCCTCAACCAAAGACAGCCTGTTGAGCGCGGCCGACTCCGCCATGTATGCGGTCAAGAATTCCAAGAAGCAAATCGAAACCATCAAAGCCTAGTGAGAGCAATCCGGTTCCGCCGTTTATGTCTCAATATGAAACGAGGCCCGGCTTGCGCCGGGCCTCGTTTGCGGTTGTGGATTAAGTTGATCTGAAAAGCCTGTCCAAAGATTGCTGAAGGACGGGGCTTTTACTCTGCCGCCATCTCTTCGGCTTCGCCTTCCTGGCGCATCAGTTCCAGCTCACGCTCGGCCGCTTCGATCTCCGCGTTCACTTCCTGTTGTACGCGGACCGCCGCTTCTTCCAGTTCTGGTGATAGCTGGACGTTGCGGTAGTACTCCAGGCCCGTGCCGGCGGGAATCAGCCTTCCCACGATGACGTTTTCCTTCAACCCGCGCAAGTTATCGATAGCCCCGTTGATGCTGGCTTCGGTCAGTACTCGGGTCGTCTCCTGGAAGCTGGCAGCTGAGATAAAGCTGTCAGTGGAGAGCGAAGCCTTGGTGATGCCAAGCAGCAGCGGACGCCCGGTCGCCGGACGGCCTCCTTGCATCATCACCCGATCGTTCTCCTCACGGAAGCGGAAGCGGTCCACCTGCTGCTCGAGCAGGAAGTTGGTGTCGCCCACATCGTCGATCCGAACCCAGCGCAGCATTTGCCGCACGATCACTTCAATGTGCTTGTCAGAAATGGCCACGCCCTGGAGACGGTAGACTTCCTGGATCTCGTTCACCAGGTAAGCCTGCAGTTCCTTTTCGCCCAGCACGTCGAGAATGTCGTGCGGGTTCAAGGGGCCGTCCATCAGCGGGTCGCCGGCGCGCAAACGCTCGCCTTCCTGCACGTTTACGTGAATGCCGCGCGGCACCGAGTATTCCTTCTCGTCACCGTTGTCCGCAGTCACGTAAATCTTGCGCTGGCCCTTGGCCACTTCGCCAAAGCGGACCACACCGTCGATTTCGCTGATGATGGCTGTCTCACGCGGCTTGCGCGCTTCAAACAGTTCCACAACGCGCGGCAGGCCGCCGGTGATGTCCTTGGTGCGCGTGCTCTCCTTTGGAATCTTTGCGAGCACGTCGCCCGGACCCACCTCTTCGCCGTCCTGAATCATCAAGTGAGCGCCGCGAGGCAGCAGGTAGCGCTTGTGCGCCTTAGCGTTCTTCACCACAAAGGCCGGCTGCCGCTTTTCATCGGGAGAATCGGCTACCACCCAGCGCGAGAGGCCGGTGACTTCATCGACTTCTTCGTTGAGCGTGATGCCTTCCTGCAGGTCCTTGAACTGCACCGTGCCGCCAATCTCAGTGAGAATGGCGTAGGTGTAAGGATCCCACTCGGCCAGCACCTGACCCAGTTTCACGTGTGCGCCGTCCTTCACCTTGAGGCGCGCGCCATAAACCACCTGGTAGCGCTCCTTTTCACGGCCTCGGTCGTCCACGATGGCTACCGATCCTGAGCGGTTCATGGCCACCAGTGTGCCGTCTTTGCTCTCCACGTGATTCAGGTTGATGAAGCGCACAAATCCGTTGTTCTTGGCGTCGAGACGCGACTTGTCGGATACGCGGCTGGCCGTTCCGCCGACGTGAAAGGTACGCATGGTCAACTGCGTTCCCGGCTCGCCGATGGATTGCGCTGCGATCACGCCGCATGTCTCGCCCAGTTCCACCATGCGACCGGAGCCGAGGTTGCGCCCGTAGCAGAGAGCGCAGACGCCGCGACGCGACTCGCAGGTCAGCACCGAGCGGATCTTCACCTTCTCCTTGCCTGCTGCCTGAATCGCCGAAGCAATATCCTCGTCGATGCCCTGGTTCAGATCCACCACCACGTTGCCGTCGTAGTCCTTGATCCTCTCGAGAGATACGCGGCCGATGATGCGATCACGCAATTCCTCGATGATCTCACCGGACTCGACGATCGAGCCAACGTAGATGCCCTCCATGGTGCCGCAATCGTATTCAGTCACGATCACGTCCTGGGCAACGTCGACCAGGCGGCGGGTCAGATAGCCGGAATCGGCCGTCTTGAGCGCCGTATCGGCCAGGCCCTTGCGCGCGCCGTGTGTCGAAATGAAGTACTCGAGCACGGTAAGGCCCTCGCGGAAGTTCGCCGTGATGGGCGTTTCAATCACTTCGCCTGAGGGCTTGGCCATCAGTCCGCGCATGCCGCTAAGCTGGCGAATTTGCTGCTTCGATCCACGGGCGCCCGAGTCGGCCATGATGTAAATCGGATTAAATGCGCCTTCGTCGTCTGCCTTCTTCATGTTGCCAAACATTTCGTCGGCCACCTGATCGGTCACCGCCGACCACATCTGGATGACCTTGTTCGATCGCTCGCCATTGGTGATGGCGCCGTCCATATACTGCTTCTGGACCTCGATCACCTTCAAATCGGCGTCGCGCACCACCGTGTATTTGCTGTCCGGAATCACCATGTCGTCCAAGCCAACGGAAAGACCCGAGCGCGTGGCGTATTGGAAGCCCAGCTCCTTGATGCGATCGAGCATGCCGACCGTCACTTCGAGACCCAGGTTCTGGTTGCAGTAGTTCACCAACTGGCCGATGCCCTTTTTCTTCAGCAGGCCATTGACGAACGGCATTCCCTGCGGCAGCGCGTCGTTAAGAATCACGCGCCCTACCGTGGTGGAGATGTACTGCTTGTTGAAGTCCACGGGCTCGACGTGCGTCAAGTCCTGGTCGTCATAGGCAGTTGTCATGTCCAGCACCTTGCCCGTATAACGTAGCCGGATGGGCGAAAGCGTCTCCACTTCCTTGGCTTCGAGCGCCATCAGGATCTCTTCAGTGTTGGCGAAGACACGGCCTTCGCCCTTGGCGCTCTTCTTGGCCTTGGTCAGATAGTAGATTCCCAGCACCATATCCTGCGAAGGAACAGTGATGGGCTGGCCAGAGGCCGGCGAAAGAATATTATGCGAGGCCAGCATCAGCACGCTGGCTTCAATCTGCGCTTCAGGCGACAGAGGAATATGAACCGCCATCTGGTCGCCGTCAAAGTCGGCGTTGAAGGCCGTGCAGACCAGCGGGTGAATTTTGATGGCCTTGCCCTCAACAAGCACCGGCTCAAAGGCCTGAATGCCGAGGCGGTGAAGCGTGGGAGCGCGATTGAGCAGCACCGGGTGATCCTTGATGACCTCTTCAAGAATGTCCCACACCACCGGGTCCTGCATCTCCACCATTTCTTTTGCCTGCTTGATGGTGGTGCAGTGGCCGGTCTGTTCCAGCCGATGATAGATGAAAGGCTTGAACAGTTCGAGCGCCATCTTCTTTGGCAGCCCGCACTGGTGCAATTTCAATTCAGGTCCAACCACGATAACCGAACGGCCCGAGTAGTCGACGCGCTTGCCGAGCAGATTCTGGCGGAAGCGACCTTGCTTGCCCTTGAGCGTATCGGAGAGAGACTTGAGCGGACGATTGTTGGCGCCGCGCAGAACGCGGCCGCGACGGCCGTTATCGAAGAGCGCGTCAACGGCCTCTTGAAGCATGCGCTTTTCGTTGCGCACAATCACTTCAGGCGCGTGCAGATCCATCAGCTTCTTCAACCGGTTGTTACGGTTGATGACGCGGCGGTAAAGATCATTAAGATCCGAAGTCGCGAAGCGCCCGCCATCCAGCGGCACCAGGGGGCGCAGCTCCGGAGGAATCACGGGCAGCACGTCCAGAATCATCCACTGTGGCTTGTTATCGCTCTTGCGGAATGCCTCCACAACCTTCAGCCGCTTGGCATATTTGAGCTTTTTCTGCGCTGAGGTTTCAGTCTTCATCCTCTCGCGCAACTCAATGCCCAGTTCGTCTACACTGACGCGCTTGAGCAGCTCCTTGATGGCTTCAGCGCCCATCATGGCCTTGAAGCCGGAGGGACGGAACTGCTGGTCAAGCTCGCGGTACTTGGTTTCGTCCTTGATGATCTCGCGTTCCTTCACCGGAGCGTCGCCCGGATCGATCACCACATAGGACTCGAAGTAAAGAATGCTTTCGAGATCGCGCAGAGAAATATCGAGCAGGTGGCCAATGCGCGAGGGTAGGCCCTTGAAGAACCAGACGTGCGAGCAGGGCGACGCGAGCTCGATGTGGCCCATGCGCTCGCGGCGCACTTTGCTCACCGTCACTTCAACGCCGCACTTGTCGCAGATTACGCCGCGGTGCTTCATGCGCTTATATTTTCCGCACAGGCACTCCCAGTCAGTGACCGGTCCAAAGATGCGGGCGCAGAACAAGCCGTCGCGCTCCGGCTTGAAGGTGCGGTAGTTGATGGTCTCCGGCTTGGTGACTTCACCATGCGACCAGCTGCGGATCTTCTCCGGCGATGCCAGCATGATGCGAATAGCGTCAAAGTCGGTAATGGGACCAGAAAGTTCAAACGGGTTCGAACGGAACAAGGCGACCCTCCCTGGCAGGCTTTTTCGGCGCTGCCGCGGTATCTCCCGGGATTTCTGAAGGATCCTTCCTTCCCGGGAAGCGGTGTTTGCCGCTTTCAAAGAAGAATCCGAAAAACAGTGGCTTGTGGTTAGTGAATAGTGGTTAGCATCTGCGGCCGTTCACTAATCACTAAGCACTAATCACTCGTCACTAATCTGCGACCGCAGCCACTTCAGGCGCGGGCAACTTCTTGATGAGGTCCGCGCGCTTGATCAACTCCACGTCAAGGCACAGCGATTGCAACTCGCGGATCAGCACGTTGAACGACTCGGGTACGCCCGGCTCAATTGCAGCCTCGCCCTTCACAATGGCCTCGTAGATCTTGGTGCGGCCATAGACGTCGTCCGACTTCGCCGTGAGCAGCTCCTGCAGAATGTATGCGGCGCCATACGCTTCGAGCGCCCACACTTCCATCTCGCCGAAGCGTTGCCCGCCAAATTGCGCCTTGCCGCCCAACGGCTGTTGCGTGATCAGCGAGTACGGCCCGATGGAGCGAGCGTGAATCTTGTCGTCCACCAGGTGCGAGAGCTTGAGCATGTAAATGTAGCCCACTGTTACGGGCTGCTCGAACTGCTCGCCGGTCATGCCGTCGAAAAGCGCCGTCTTGCCCGATGAAGGCAACCCGGCCGACGCCAGCAGCGCTTTGATCTCGCTCTCCTGCGCGCCGTCAAACACCGCGGTTCCGAACCAGATGCCTTTCTCCATGCCTGCGGCTACGCGCAGCAGCATCTCGTCGTCGAGTTCCAGCAGTTGCCGCAGCGTCGCGGTTCCGGCGAACTCTTTCTTCAGCAGTTCGCGCGTAAACGCGACATCCGTGTTGCCCTTGATCAGTGCGGCAATCTTCTTGCCTAGGTCGTGCGCGGCCCAGCCGAGGTGCGTTTCCAGAATCTGACCCACGTTCATACGGGAAGGCACGCCGAGTGGATTGAGTACAATCTCGACGGGGGTTCCATCGGGCAGATACGGCATGTCCTCTTCAGGCAATATGCGCGCGATCACGCCCTTGTTTCCGTGACGACCGGCCATTTTGTCGCCCACTGAAAGTTTGCGTTTCATGGCAACGTAAACCTTGACCAGCTTGATCACGCCGGGAGGCAGTTCGTCGCCCTTCTGCAGCTTGGCTACCTTCTCGTTGGTGATCTTACGCAGCACTTCGATCTGGCGCGAGGTCATCTCCTCGATCTCGTCGATCTGTTCGTTGACGCGCGGGTCCTTGTCGTTGTAGCGGATGCGCTTGAGATTCTTGGTAGAGATGCGCTCGATCACTTCCCGATCGAGAATCGCGCCCTTGGTCAGCAATCGCTTGTTGGTCCGCTCGTCGTGCAAGTCGGCTAACACTTCTTTGCCGCCCAGGATGCCTTCGAGCCTCTTGAGCCGCTCGTCGGTCAAGATTCGAATTTCGTCGCCCAGGTTCTTTTCGAGCTTTGCGACGTACTCGGCTTCGATCAGCTTGGCCCGCTCGTCCTTCTCCTGGCCCTTGCGGCTGAAAATGCGCACGTCTACCACCGTGCCCTCGATGCCCGGAGGGCAGGTGAGCGAGGCGTCGCGCACATCGCCAGCCTTTTCACCGAAGATGGCGCGCAGCAGTTTTTCTTCAGGCGTAAGCTGGGTCTCGCCCTTCGGAGTGACCTTGCCCACCAGAATGTCGCCGTGTTTGATCTGGGCGCCGATGCGGATCACGCCGCTCTCGTCCAGGTCGCGCAGCGCGTGTTCGCTCACGTTCGGAATGTCGCGCGTAATCTCCTCGGGACCGAGCTTGGTATCGCGGCCCTCGATTTCAAATTCCTCAATGTGGACCGAGGTGTAGTAGTCCTCTCTTACCAGCCGCTCGCTGATGAGGATGGCGTCCTCAAAATTGTAGCCGCGCCAGGGCATGAAGGCGACCAGAACATTTCGTCCCAGCGCCAGCTCGCCCTGCTCCGTGCAAGGTCCATCGGCGATTACCTGGCCCTTGATCACCCGGTCGCCTTCGCGAACCACCGGCTTCTGATTGATGCAGGTGTTCTGATTGGAGCGCTTAAACTTGATAAGCGTATAAATGTCGGAGCCCACCTCGCGCGAAAGCTGCGTGGGATGATGCTCGCCCTCAACGCGCACGATGATGCGCTGCGAGTCAACCGAATCCACGATGCCGTTGCGCTTGGCCAGAATCACAGCGCCGGAGTCGCGCGCTGTCACGCCCTCCATGCCCGTGCCTACTAGCGGAGCCTCGGCTACCAGCAAAGGCACCGACTGGCGCTGCATGTTGGCGCCCATCAGAGCGCGGTTGGCATCGTCGTGCTCAAGGAACGGCACAAGCGAAGCGGCCACGGAAACCAACTGCTTTGGGGAGACGTCAATGTAGTCCACATCGGTACGGTTCACCAGCACAAAGTTCCCCTGCCGGCGCGCGTTCACCAAGTCCTCGGTGATCACGCCCTCTTCGTTGAACTCGATATTGGCCTGCGCGATGGTGTGCTTGTCTTCTTCCCATGCGGAAAGATAGAAACTGAACGGAATATTGTCGATGGGCCGCTTGCCCGCCTTCTTCAGCGCCGCATTCAGCCGCGCTGCTTCTTCCTTCTCAATGTGATCGCCCACCCGCAGGCCGCTTTCGCCGGCGTTGACGATCTCAACGAAATCGAGAATCCGCGAATCCCTCACCTTGCGATAAGGCGACTCAATAAATCCGTACTCATTGATGCGCGCAAAACAGCTCAGCGAGCTGATGAGTCCGATGTTCGGACCTTCCGGCGTTTCAATCGGACAGATGCGGCCGTAGTGCGTGGGGTGCACGTCGCGGACTTCAAATCCGGCGCGTTCGCGCGACAAGCCGCCCGGTCCAAGAGCGGAGAGCCGGCGCTTGTGCGTAATCTCGGATAGCGGGTTGGTCTGATCCATGAATTGCGAAAGCTGACTCGATCCGAAGAACTCGCGAATGGCCGCCATCACCGGCTTGGCGTTGATCAGGTCGTGCGGCATGGCCGTCGAAAGCTCCTGATAGACGCTCATCTTCTCCTTGATGGCACGCTCCATGCGCACCAATCCGATGCGGAACTGGTTCTCCATCAACTCGCCCACCGCGCGCACGCGGCGGTTGCCCAGGTGATCGATATCGTCCACCATGCCGATGTTCTTGCGCAGCTTGAGCAAGTAACGAATGGTGGCGTAAAAATCCTCAGGCGTCAGCGTGCGATGGTCGAGGCCGGTTGCGTCCTGGTTCTCATAGAGCTTGATGTTGAACTTGAGCCGGCCCACGCGCGAGAAATCGTACTTGCGCGCTTCAAAGAACATGCCTTCAAACAGCGCCGTCGCCGTATCCAGCGTGGGCGGATCGCCCGGCCTCAGTTTGCGGTAGATTTCGATGAGCGCTTCCTCGGGCTTGCGAATCGTATCCCGCTTCAGCGTGTTCGAGATAATGTTGCCCACGTCGTCGCGCTCGGGGAAGAAGACCTCGAAGCTGGTTGCGCCGCTCGAGAGCACCTTGTGCAGGCGGTCGGCGGTCAACTCGACGTTGGCCTCCACCACCACTTCGCCGGTATTCAGATCGACCACGTCCGAAGCGGTCGCCGCACCGTCCAGCTCGGCGGCTTCAATTTCAATCTTTTCAATTGCCGCGGCGCGAATCGCCTTCAGCGAGTTCGGCGTAATCTTTCGTCCCGAATGCGCAATCTCCTCGCCTTTCACAACGATTGCATGCGCGGGCTTGGCGCCTATCAGGTGCGTATTGACCTTTGGATCCTGCTGCACGGCCCAGGAGAGCTTTCCATCGTCGATGTGGATACGATCGACGGTATAAAAGGTCTTGAGAATCTCCTCGTCGGAACGCAGGCCCAGAGCGCGCAGGAAGATTGCGCCCAGAAACTTGCGCTTGCGGTCGATGCGCACATAGAGCGTGTTCTTCTGGTCGTACTCAAACTCCACCCACGAGCCGCGGTAGGGAATGATCTTGCCCAGGAAGTAGGTGCGGTTGTTGGCCGTCTCAAAAAAGACGCCGGGCGAGCGATGGAGCTGCGAGACGATTACGCGCTCAGTGCCGTTCACGATAAAGGTGCCGTTGGGCGTCATCAGTGGAATATCGCCAAAGAAGACCTCCTGCTCCTTGATGTCCTTAATGGTCTTGTTGCCGGTTTCGGGATCCTTCTCATAGATGGTCAGGCGCACCGTCACCTTCAACGGCGCGGAGAAGGTCATGCCCCGCTCCTCGCACTCCTGCTGGTCGTACTTCAACTGCAGGCTTACCGGATCTCCGCACTTGTTGCAGAAGTCGGGCGTGTTCTTGTTATAAGTGCCGCACTTCTGGCAGAGCACATCGCCGGGAAGAAATGGATCGGTGATGACCATGGCTCCGCAATGGATGCAGGCCGTCCGCAGGTGGTGCAGCCCTTTGAGGTGGCCGCACTTGCACTCCCAGTTGCCGATCGAGTAGTCGACAAAGTCCAACTGCGAGATTCCGCGGAAGTCGGTGATGGGGAAAACCGACACAAACACCGATTGCAGCCCTGAGTCGTCCCGCTCGTTGGGCAGCTTGTCCATCTGCAGGAAACGCTCGTAGGATTTGCGCTGCACTTCAATCAGGTTGGGAATCTGGGTTGCGGTGGGAATCTTTGAAAAATCGAGCCGGCTGCGTATCGCGCGCTTCTCGTTGGGCATGTTCACTCCTGAGGCTCGTCATTCCGGTCCCTGGCCGCGAGTGGGCTCGGTTCCGGGCCAGCACCCGAGTCTCTGGGGGCGCCGGCTGATAACGGTAAAATTGCAATGCCGGACTGGTGCACGATGCTATTCCAGTCCTACCATGTACTTACGGCCTAAGCCGTAGGCGCGCTGGATTCCAGGCGAGGCCTGGTTTGTGAGAGTCGCGTAAAAATCGCGAAATGGGCATTGCCGCACATTCGGCAAGTGCGCTAGACTGCGCACAATCGAGGAAACACGCGCATCGGTTGTTGCCGTTCTGTATACCGATGCGCAAAAAGGGTAATTTTTGCCCGTCAGGCGCTACCTGACACCGTAGGAAGACACAAAAAGCCCGTGAGGACACAACGCCTCACGAGCGCGGACTGTTGCCTGTGCTCCCATTCGAATTTTGCACCCTGCTCTCGCCGATCCCAATGCGTGTTTCTGCCGCTCGCCCGCCAGCCACTCCCACTCGTTAACAGAGAACCCAGCTACTCCGCTAACCCATTGGCACTACGGCACTTAATACCGATGTGCGCCCCATGCCAGAGTGCTTGGCACTCCTCTGACATAACAGCGCTTGTGTGCCACTGATCGAAATCTGAAGACGCGACTCCGGCTCCCGCTCCACTCCATGAATATCCGGAAAGAGCCGAAAAGACGCGCAATGAATATCATAGCGCGTCCCGGCCGTCGTTGCAAGTCTCTAATTACTTGATTTCGATGGTCGCGATGCCTTCGAACTTCTTCCGGATAGCCTCGGCCTCGTCCTTGGTCGCGCTCTCCTTGATCGGCTTCGGCGCGCCGTCGACCAGGTCCTTGGCTTCCTTCAGGCCCAGCGAAGTAACCTCGCGAACAGCCTTGATGGTGTTAATCTTGTTGGCGCCAAAGTCCTTCAGGATTACCTGGAACTCGGTCTTCTCCTCAACCGCCGGAGCTGCCGCACCCGCTGCCGCCACCGCTACCGGGGCTGCCGCTGCTGCTGAAACGCCAAGCCGCTCTTCCAGCTTCTTCACCAGAGCCGCTGCTTCCAGCAGGCTCAGGGCCACAATTTGCTCTTCCAACTGCGCTAGATCCGCCATTTTCTTCTCCAATCAAAATTCGTTTGAAATTGTTATTTCCCGGCCGCTCAACCAGCTTGAAAGTTTCCGATGCGCCAGACCCGCGCACTTTCAAGCCTGTTTCCCAGCCAAATCTCTAAACCAAAACTCTGTGTACTCCACCCAAACCGGGTGCCCCATCCTCGCCGCGTTTTTGTTTTTGCGGCTAGGGTGGGAAAGCACAATACTCCACCGCCGAAGCTAAGCCGCAGCCTCTCCGGCAAACTTTTCCTTCTCCACTCCCTGGCCCAGCACCACGGCCAGGTCGCGTCCCGTGGCATTGATCACGGTCGCCAGCCTCTGCGCCGGAGCATTGATCAGGAACAACAGCTTCGAGAACAGCTCTTCCTTGCCCGGCATCGTCGCCAGTGCCTTCACTTCCTGCACCGTCAGCAGCTTGCCGTCCACAATGCCCAGCTTGAACTGGAACTCCGCGTTCTCACCGGCCCACTTGGCAAAAACCTTAGCCAGCGCCACCGGATCGCCGTCGGTAAAAGCCACCGAGTTCACGCCCTTGAGGCCCTGCAACGCGGCTTCAACCTGCGTACCCTTGCCGGAGATAGCGACCAGCTTGTTCTTGACCACGCGGTAATGACCGCCTGCTTCGCGAATCACCTTGCGCAGCGCAAAATCCTTGGCCACGGTCAGCTTGCTGAATGTGCCGATAATCGCCGTTGTAGAGGTCTCCAGTTCCTTAGCCAGAATCTGGACTCTCTCTGTCTTCTTCGCTCTTGAAATAGCCATTTCCGTGCTCCGCACAGTGATCAGTGATCAGTTTTCAGTGGTCAGTTTCTCAAGACCATCTGATTCTGGTTCCCTGTTCCCTGCTCCGCGCCTTAAGTCAGCGCTCTCTGCTTAAATTTCCGTTCCCAAAACCTTCATGCAGGGCACAACGTCAATCGGCCCACTGCATAAACTGACCACTGACAACTGATCACTGACAACTGCTTTTTAGTGCTTGCCCACTGCGTCGGCAACTGCCGAATCCAGCGGCACGCCGGGGCCCATCGTCGAGCTCAGCGTGATGCTCTTGATGTACTTGCCCTTGGCTGCTGAAGGCTTGGCGCGCACAATCGAAGTGATCACGGTGGTTGCGTTGTCCACCAGCTTCTGCGGCTCAAAACTGATCTTGCCCACCGGCACATGAACCAGGCTGGTCTTGTCGGCGCGAAACTCCACCTTGCCGGCCTTGATCTCTTTGACCGCCGCAGCCACGTCCATGGTGACGGTTCCGGTCTTGGGGTTCGGCATCAGTCCCTTGGGACCCAGCACCTTGCCCAATCGTCCCACCACCTTCATCATGTCCGGCGTGGCGATCAGCGCATCGAAGGCGGTCCAGTTTTCCTTCTGGATCTTCTCCACCATCTCCTCGCCGCCCACAAAATCAGCGCCGGCCGCGGTGGCTTCTTTCTGGCGATCGCCCGATGCGATCACGGCTACGGTCTTGGTCTTGCCCAGTCCATGCGGCAGAACCACGGTTCCACGCACCATCTGGTCGGCATGACGCGTGTCCACGCCGAGGCGCAAGGTCAGGTCGACGGTCTCGTCGAACTTGGCGAACTTGACTTGTTTCAGCAGGCCAACGGCCTCAGGCAGCGGATACGCTGGCTTAGTGACAGCCGCGCGCGCCTTCACAATATTCTTGCTTGATTTTCTTGCCATTCTTCCCCCGTCTCCCACCGCCCCTGCCAGCCCGCCTGTGGCGGAAACCCGGATGCGCCTTTCTGAATCGGCAAAGCCATCGAACGGGTTCAGAAACCGTGGTGCTATTGACAGTCCAGGGATTTCCCCGGACGCATCTTCAAATAATAGCGAATCAGCGCATGGATTGCAAATCGGAACCGGCAAAGACAATAGGAATGAGAGCTTTTGCCTTTCCACAGCCACCCATTTATGGCACACTTGGATTCATGGGAAGCAAAGACAAAGGCAGAAAAGAAGTAAAGAAGGCACCGAAACCCAAGCCTAAACCGGAACCCGGCCGCAAACGCGAAGGGTTCATCCCAGCCCCGCCGCCGAAGTAGGACGCAAACTCAGCGCCCACTTCGGCGCGCCACCCGATGCAGAAAGGCCCTTCCGCCAGGTAGGGCCTTTTTTGCGGTTGCAGGAATCGGATCGCGCATCCCCATTGCCGAATTCGAGGCTCCTTCCGCTCAAATGCCCGAGCACATCACTGCGGTTCTGAAAGAAACGCATTAGCCTGAAGACAAGGATTCCGCCAAGGGGGTACAGCCATGCCGTCGAAGTGCGCCGCAACCCTTCTCACCGTCGCCCTGCTTGCCACCGCGGCGTGGACCCAGCAGCCCACGATCGCCCCGGCACCGTTGCCTGCCGCTGTTCCGTCCGGCCGCTCGGTCGTTGGGCTGGCTCTCGAAGGCGGAGGAGCCCTTGGCATGGCCCACATCGGCGTTCTCCGGTGGCTTGAGGAGCACCACGTTCCCGTTGACCGCCTGGCTGGAACCAGCATGGGAGCCCTCGTCGGCGCGCTCTATTCCGGCGGATCCACCCCGGCTGAAATGAGAGCGCTGGCTGAAAGCGACGCATTCAACTACGTTTTCACCCTGCAAACTCCATATGTGGACTTGAGCTACCGCCGCCGTCAGGACAGCCGCCAGGTTCCCACTATCGCCATGCTCGGCTTCAAGCACAAGCCCGCTCTGCGCAACGCGCTGCTCACTGACCGCGGCGTCGATGAGTTCCTCAGCACCAATATGCTCGCCTACAGCAGCCGAGACCTGGATTACAACCGGATGCCCATTCCTTTTCGCTGTGTGGCCGCCGATCTGAATACCCTGCAACCGCTCGTCTTTTCCGCCGGCCCGATGCCACAAGCTGTTCGCGCCTCCCTATCCATCCCAGGGGTCTTCCCCCCCGTTCGGGCGGCCGACGGACACTTTCTCGTCGACGGCGGTATCCTCGACAATCTCCCCACCGATGTTCTGAAGCACGATCTGCACGCTGAGACCGTGATCGCCGTGCACTTGCAAGAGGCTGCCATCGCCGCCCCCGATACCAGTTCTCTCATCGGTGTGCTCAACCGCGCTTTCGATGCCGGTATCGAAAGCAACGTCAACCAGGCCTTGCTCATCGCCAACGTAGTCATCAACGTTCCCATCAGCGACTTTTCCTCTACCGATTACTCCAAAACAAATGTCGAGAAATTGATTGAAGCCGGCTACCATGCAGCGGAACAGAGCCGCGTCACTCTCCTCCCTTTGGCACTCGACGATCAAGGCTGGAGGGCCTACTTGGCTGCCCGCGACAGCCGCCGTACGACGCCCCCCGGCAATCTGCGCGAGGTCCTCGTGGAAGGCAGCGTACCTGCTGCGCGGCGTGAAGTTTTGGCCGATTTCAAGCCGCTTGAGGACCGGCCCATCACAGCCGCGCAAACTCTCAACGCACTGAAGCCCATCCAGTCGAACGGCGATTTGAGCGCCACCTATGGGACCTTTGCTCCGCCGCCCAATACCGCTGTCCCCAATACGAGCAATCCGGACACCGGCATCCTGGTCAGGCTCACCAAAGATCCCATCGGTCCACCCTTTTTGTTGATTGGCGGCGATCTGGCCGCCGAAACCTCTAACATTGCGCGCGGCGAAATCAACTTCCGCCTGGTCGATCAGAACCTGGGTGGATTCGGCTCCGAACTCCGCTCGACCGCCCGGCTCGGCTACATGACCGATCTCTCCACTGAGTACTACCGGCTGCTCACTCCATCAGGATTCTTCATCGAGCCGCGTGCAGGCATTGTTCGCGAGCCGGTCTATATCTGGGTCAATCAGAAGCGCGTGGCCGAGCGCTTTCAGCAGAATCTCGACGCCGGCATCGAGGCTGGCCGCACCATCGGCTATTCCATGCAAATCTCCACCGAGTGGCGCGCTGAAGATACTCGCTGGAGCCTCATCACCGGTTCCGGTGGAGGACCTTACCTGAACGGAACCTCGCAAACCGGCCTGCTCCACATCGACATCGACAAAGAAACCTCCGGCACCGTCTCGCCTCAGGGCTTTCGCCTGTCAGCCTCCGCCGGTGCTCTCTATCATGCGGTCGCCAGTTCCAATGCCCCATTCGCCATGCTCTCCTCTGCTCGCACCTGGCAGTGGAAGGAAAACAATATCTTTGGCCTGACCGCGGACATCAACTCCTATCTCCGCGCCAATGTGGCACAGCCCTACCGCTTCACCCTGGGCGGCCCGCGTCGTCTCTCCGCATCGTCGTTTGACGAGTATCGCGGCACGGATACATACCTCGCCCGCGCCGGTTACCTGCGCCGCATCGCAACCCTCCCCACCGGCTACGGACAAGGCATTTATGGAATTATCGGCTACGAAGCCGGTGAGGTCTGGTCCCCTGAAGCGCAAGCCATCCTCCGTCAAGATGGAACCGCCGGAATTGTTGCGGCAACCCCATTCGGCTCCGTCACCTTTGGAGTTTCCATCGGCGACGCTGGCCATCGCAAAGTCTTCTTCACGATAGGACGGCTGTTCTGATTTTTTGAACGTCTACGCTCCAGCAAACGCCGGTGGCCATCCTTCTCACGTTTTTTTGTGGCTAAGGCGGGATACCGCAAAACTCAATAGATTCGAGCCCAATGCAACAGGCCCTCCACAATGGGAGGGCCTGTTTGCGAGCGAAATGTTAAAGCCGCAGCCTAAGCCACCACATCAATCCCCATTGACCGAGCCGTGCCCTTGATGCTCTTGATCGCCGTCTCCACCGATGCCGCGTTCAAATCCGGCATCTTCTGCGTGGCGATCTCGCGTATCTGCTTCTCAGTCACCTTGCCTACCTTTTCCTTGTTAGGCGTGCCTGAGCCTTTGGCAATTCCGGCCGCCTTAAGCAGCAGAACCGCGGCCGGCGGCGTCTTGGTAATGAAGCTGAAACTGCGGTCGGCGTAAACGGTGATGACGACCGGAATAACCAGTCCTTCCATCTCCTTGTTCTGCGTTTTAGCGTTGAACTGCTTGCAGAACTCCATGATGTTGACCTGCGCCTGGCCCAATGCGGGACCCACGGGCGGCGCCGGCGTTGCCTTCGCGGCCACGATCTGCAGCTTGACGTAGCCGGTAATTTTCTTCGGAGGTGCCATTTGATTCCTTGGAATCAGCTATTAGCTCCTAGCTTTTAGCTACTAGCTGATCTGTCTCTGGTACAAATTTTGGTGTTGCCGCTTCAAGCGTTTGCTTTCAACCGGTTCCTGCTAGGTGGGCACAACCGGCTAGAAGCTGAAAGCTAATAACTAAGAGCTGCAACTACTCAATCTTTTCGACCTTGCCAAACTCCAGTTCCACCGGCGTCGAGCGTCCGAAGATGGTCACCATGACCTTCAGCGTCTCGCGATCCTCGTTGATCTCGTCCACTACGCCATTGAAGTTGGCAAACGGCCCGTCGGTAATCCGGACCTGCTCGTTCTTTTCAAACTTGATCTTCAGCCGCGGCTTATCTTTGGAGGTCTCGCTGCGGAAGAGAATCGAACTGACCTCTTCTTCGCTCAGCGCCACCGGCTTGTCGCCCGTGCCCAGAAATCCCGTCACCTTGGGGGTATCCTTCAGCACGTGCCAGAGATTGTTGTCCAGCTCCATCTCCACGAGCACGTAGCCGGGCAAAAATACGCGCTCCACGGTGCGCTTTTTGCCGTTCACAATCTCCGCCACGGGCTCGGTGGGAATCATCACCCGCCCGACCTTATCCTTCAGCCCGAAGGCCTCCACGCGGCTCGCGATCGACTCGCGCACCTTGCGCTCGAAGCCCGAGTAGGCGTGGAGGATATACCACCTGAAGCGCTCGTTGCGCTCTGCCGGGGGCTGAGGTTGCGTCTCCGCCTGAGACTCGGATTGAGTCTCCGGCTGAGTCTCCACCTTGGAATCAGGCTGGGACTCCAACTGCTCGACGGGTCGTTCTAACTCATCTGCCATCGTGTTCTCGTTTCGCCTCTGCACTTAGCGCTGCGATCCGCTCAACCTGCTCAACAAACTACCCAGGCCGAGGCCGAAGATCCAGTCCGCAACAAAGAAAAACAATCCGAAGAGGAAGACTGCCACCAGAACCACCGTCGTGGTCGCCTGCACTTCCTTACGCGAGGGCGTGACCACCTTGCGCATCTCCCCCCGGACATTGCTCAGGAATTGAGTGAATTCCTTCCACGTGTCGATTACCTTGTTCATGGGATTGCCCATGCCATTCGACGACTGCCGTTTGACCAACGCAGGCCTTTTCTGACTCGACTCGTCTTTCCCGTTTACCGTTATTTCTTTAGTTGACATTCCTACATTCCTTCGCGCTCGGCATCGAGCCATGCGCATCCCTACTTAATATGGCAGGGGCGGAGGGATTCGAACCCCCAAGTTCGGTTTTGGAGACCGACAGTTTAGCCGTTGAGCTTACGCCCCTAAAACAGTGGTCAGTGAACAGTTGTCAGTGGTCAGTACTCAAAGCCTCAATCTGCAAGAGCCATACTGATCACTGTTCACTGACCACTGTTCACTGTCGTTACTTCGTTTCCTTATGCGGCTGGTGCTTGCGGCAGCGGTTACAGAACTTCTTGAACTCCAGACGGCCCGTAGTCGTCTTTTTGTTCTTCGTCGTCGAGTAATTCCGCTCCTTGCACTCAGCGCACTGCAACGTAACAATTTCCCGCATTCTTAAAATCCTTTCAGTAACCAGTGGTCAGGGGCCAGTTTCTTAGTCGTCCTAACCCCTAACCCCTGATCCCTAATCCCTGCTACTTCACAATCTCTGAAACCGTTCCCGCGCCCACCGTGCGTCCGCCTTCGCGG
>Ga0181520_10001504_pt1 | contig 47119 bp, 33 predicted proteins | sample PEATcosm2014_Bin_29_FD_132451 | JGI IMG/M metagenome (GOLD analysis project Ga0181520, IMG submission 132451) | Peatland microbial communities from MTU Mesocosm Facility, Houghton, MI, USA - PEATcosm2014_Bin02_30_metaG | ecosystem: Environmental > Terrestrial > Soil > Wetlands > Peat | place... | reverse complement strand
CGAGCCGACTACCTCAGCGACTCCATCCCAATTGCCTCCTTCTGGCTCCGCCACCAATCCCGCCAGACCGGGGTCAACGCCTACGCCCAGGCCCCATAACCTAACAAAGTGCGGAATGCACCCGGTATCGTAACGAATTGTGGCAGCGCGCAACACAATCGCTGTAGGGAACGGCCTTCTCTGTGCCGTTCCGTAACCTGCTGGTAACCGTGGAACGCCACGGAGGGCGTTCCCTAAAGCGCCGCGGCGCCCGCTCAAAACTCCCGCTGCGTCACCAGGCCTGGCTGCGGAACGGCATACTTGCCGTCGGCACCGGGCATGAGGGGGGCCGGCCCATCAAACGAGAGTTGCTCCAGACCGGGGGCGAACTCGTGGTCCAGCTTCATGATTTCGTCCCAGGTGACGACGCGGCCGGTGTGGGCGGCCATGCGGCCCATGCTGCTGACCAGGCTCGCCTCGGCCCCGCGCTTGGCCTCGTTGTAGGGCTTGTCCTCGCGGATGGCCTCGACCAGGTCCTCCCATTCCATGTGGTAGGGGCTCGGCTCGGGCTGCGGAAACGCCCACACCATGTTCCGCTTCTTGCTGACATCCTGGCCTTTGAAGATGCGGCAGCGGCCCGGCATGTGGCCGGCCGTCGAGATGATCGCCGAACCCTTCGTGCCGTGGGCGAAGCTGGCCGACTCCTCGTAGCAGCCGTTGATCGAGCGGCCGTGGAGGAACATCTTCGTGCCGTCGGCGAACGTGTACTCGACCGAGTAGTTGTCGAAGTTCTGGTCGATGCAGTCGCCACGGTAATGCCGGCCGCCGGTGGCCTGGGCCTTCACCGGCCAGGCATTCTTCATCCATGAGCACTCGTCGATGAAGTGAATGTAGAAGTCGCTGAACGTGCCGCCGCTGGCCCACAGAAAGGCGTGGAACTTCCGCAGTTGGAACTCCACTTCGTTCATGCCTTTCGGTTTGGCCGGATAATAGCCGACGATCGGGCCGTGCATGCGGTAGGTCCGCAGCGTGACGATGTCGCCGATTTGCCCGTCCTGAATCCGCTCCCAGAGCGCCCGTCGCGAGCGGCAGTGACGGACCATCAGCCCCACGCCCACCTTGAGGTTTTTCTTGACGGACTCCTCGGCCAGGGCCAGCATTTTCCGCGTGGTGGGCGCATCGCACGTGACCGGCTTCTCCATGAACACGTTGACGCCCTTCTGGATGGCGTAGCCGAAGTGGACCCAGCGGAAGCCCGGGGGCGTGGCAAAGATGGCCACGTCGCCCGGCTTCAGGCAGTCGACCGCTTTCTTGTAGGCGTCCAGCCCGACGAACTTCCGGTCGTCGCTGACGTCGACTTTCTTGCCCACCTGCTTCTTCAGGTTCTCGTAGCTGCTGGTGAGGCGGTCCTCGAAGGCGTCGGCCATGGCGACCAGCTTGACGGGGCCGTTTTTCACCCCCAAGGCATCAGCGGCGGCGCCGGTGCCGCGCCCGCCGCACCCGATCAGCGCGACCTGAATGGTGTTGTTCTCGGCGGCGTGCACGTGCGGGATGGCGACGGAGGCCAGGGCCGAGGCCGCGGCGATCCGGCCGCTGTGCTTCAAAAACTCGCGACGCGATCGAGTGGCGTTTTCACGGTTCATCGAGGGATTCTCCGGGAAGAAGTGGTGGCGTGGGTGAACGCGGGTTGGCTCCGATTGCCAAAATGCAGTCCCCTCTCCCTCGGGAGAGGGTTAGGGTGAGGGCGGGCACCGGCGCGGACTCCAGCAACTACCACCACACTGTAAAGTACGGGCGCAACGAAATCAACCCGCGGCGGATGCGGCAGTTGGTCAGCAGTTCTGCAGTTTTCCAATTTCTCAGCCCGACCTCGCGGGGATGCGACGCAGACGAAGCAGCGATAGGCCGGGGTGAGCAAACGGGAGAGGCCGCGCGAAGGGTCCCTGGCAATTTTTTCCAACAGTTGTCGGGACGGAGCCAAGAAAGCGCATTAGGGCCGTGCTCGGCCGGCGAGCGCTGCCGTGTCGGCGCGAATTGTGGGCATGAGCCCGGCCGGGGCGATCTACGCAAACCAAAGGCATCTCTCAGAGTCTTTCCTCGTCCCAGCCGTGCTCCGGCATCTGGCTATCGTAGACCTGCACCTTCCCATCTGAGTTAACGAACGACAACCGAAAATGCTTAGCACCGAGTCGGTTATAGCGCATGGGGACGGTGACGCCTGCCGTCAGAACGATTTGCGGCAAGGGTTTTCCCAGCAATTTCACCAGTTCCTTTTCGGTTTCGGGGGCACGGCCCAGGCGCACGCATACTGCATTTACCTCCGCGACAAGTCTCGCGTACGCCGCGTCGCGTTGCATGATGCGAGCTAAGCAGGCATCCCGGGCGATCGGGTGAAAAATGGAACCCCAAATTACAGGCGCAAGAAGGGACACCACACAGCAGAATACATTCTGCCAACGTGATGGCCTCCGTTTACAGGCGAAGATAAGGAAGATAGTCCCGGCAATCATCGACATCCCGGCGCCGACCAGCGCCAGCATTACATTGATTCGGAACTCCTGTTCCGCCGGTGCGACGTACGCTCCGTAGGCGAATGCCGTCAAGAGCGAGCTTCCGATAGCCCAAACGGCGATTCCGCTCCGACTGACCGGCGTCGTGCGCCAAACGCAGCCGGCAACGAGGAAGATCGTGAGCGTTAGAAACATTAGTGGTGACTTGAGCCAAATGGCGAAACTAAAGAAGAGAGTGAAGAGTGCCGTTGCTACCAGCAGCGTCTTTGTGGTAAACCGGCGTGGATTGTCGTCGTCGGATTCAGTCATCTCGACAACTCCGATCCAATTGCGACGCTTCTTGCTATTGAGGTGCAGACGCGAGGTGCCAGCCCCCTATCGGATGATCTCTCGTGAGCGTCATTCTACCACGGCCGATAGGGCGCTTTCCAGGTGAGAAATCAGGCCAGGGCCCGGCGCGAAAAAAAGGGATGGCAGTGCAACTGCCATCCCAACGAAGCGCTTTTCGGCAGAGGGGACGGGGGTGAGCACGGCTTTCCCACGTCACCTGCCCTCACCCTAACCCTCTCCCAAAGAGAGAGGGGACATCTTTACCACGAGCTGCCGACGGCTCAATATTCCCGCTTGGTGACGATGCCGGGCATCGGCACGGCGTACTTGCCCCGCGCATTGGCCACCACCGGCGCGGCCGAAGCCAGGGTGAACTTGTCCGCGCCCGGCGCCATCTCGTGCTCGCAGTTGAGCATGTCGTCGAAGCTGATGATGCGTCCGGTGTGGGCGGCCATGCGGCCCATCGAACTCGCCAGGCTTGCCCTGACGCCGCGATCCACCTCGTTGTAAGGCTTGTCGTTGCGGATGGCCTCGATCAGGTCGTTCCACTCGTTTTGGTAAGGATTTTCTTCGCCGACCGGGGACTTCGACTGCCAGATCAGATTGGCCTTCGTCATCTCATGGCCCTTGTAGGTGCTCGACGGCTGCCCGCAATCGCCGACCTTCGAGAAGACCGCGGCGCCCTTGGTGCCCAGCGCGGAGCTGGCGTACACGTCCTCGCAGCCTGCGACAAAGCGGGCGAAGAACATGAACTTCGTCTCGTCGGGGAACGTATATTCGACGCCGTAGTTGTCGAAGTTCTGATCGACGAAATCGTTGCGGAATTGCCGGCCGCCGATGGCTGCCGCCTTCACCGGCCAGGCGTCCTTCATCCAGCAGCAATGGTCGATCAGGTGGATGTTGGCATCGCTATAGGCGCCACCGCTGGCCCAAATGAAACTGTGAAAGCGGCGGATCTGCCACAGCAATTCGTTCTTGTCGGCCGGCTTGGCGGTGGAGAAGAACGAGCCCACCGGACCGTGCTCGCGCGAGGCACGGATCATCAGCAGCTTGCCGATTTCGCCGTCGTGAATGCGTTTTGCCAATTCTTGCAGGGCGCGGTTGTGACGCGACATCAAGCCGACGCCCACCTTGAGGTTCTTCGCCGACGCCTCGTTGCCCAGCTTCAGCATCCGGCGGGAAGTCGGACCGTCGGCCGTGAGCGGCTTCTCCATGAAGACGTGGAGGTTCTTTTCGATGGCGTAGGTAAAGTCCACCCAGCGGAATGCCAAGGGTGTGGCGAAAATGGCCACGTCGCCCGGCTTCAGGCAATCCATCGCCTTCCGGTAGGCGTCGAAGCCGAGGAATTGACGGTCCTTCGGCACGTCCACCTTGTTGCCGAATTGCTTCTTCAGATTGTTGTAGCTGCCGTTCAGGCAATCCGCGAACACATCGGCCATGGCGACGAGCTTTACCGGGCCCCGCTTGACCGACAGGGCATCGGCCGCCGCGCCGGTGCCGCGGCCGCCGCAACCGATCAGGGCCACTTGGATGGTGTTGTTCTCGCCGGCGTGGACGTGAGGCACGACCATTCCCGCCAGGGCCGAGGCCGCGGCGATGCGGCCGGTGTTCTTCAGAAAACTGCGACGCGAGCTAGTGCTAGGCACGTCTTGACGCATGAGGGGTTCCTCTGAGGAAGGGGGAAAATTACGGGTTAAGGAAGACTCTTGATCTTCATGTTGCGGAAGTAGATCGGGCAGCCGCCATGCTTGCCTTGCAGCCCAACGTGACCGGTGGTCGCCATCTCGGCCAGCGGTTTGCTGAGCCAGGGCGGGATATCGCCGCCGTCCGGATTCTTCGTGGCCGACGTCCACAGCGTCATGTCCATCTTGGTGACCATCTCGCCATTGAGCATCACGTAAATCTTCGTCCCCAGGCAGGTGACGGTCATCCGGTTCCACTCGCCGGCCGCCTTGACCACGCTCTTCGAGGGCGCCAGGCGGCCAAAAATGCCGGCACAACGCCAGGTGGCCGGAGCGTTGGCCCATTTCGGATGCGAATCGTCGAGGATCTGAACTTCCACGGAATTGGCGACCCACTCCTTCATGTCGCTGCCGTAGACGAACACGCCGCTATTGGCGCCGGGCGCGTTCTTGAACTCCAAGTCGATGATGGCGTTGCCATACTTGGCCTTGGTCCAGATGTTCTGGTCCTCGGTGGCCGTCAGCACGTCCCCCTCGAAATACCACACACCCTTGGGAAAAACGGCGTCGGACAAATCGCGGGCGAAAAGGTCTTGCCAACCGCTCGAATCGGGGTGCGTCGCCGGCGGCACGGCATCGTCCGCCCGCGCCGCCAGACTCCATCCCAGGCAGATCATGACCACGAACCATATTTTCTTGTTCATCAGGCGATCCCTTCTGTGGCTGGAAACGAAATGGTTGCCGCGGGTCTCAGGCTGCCAAGAGCAAGCCGGCGAGGCCTTCATTCTACCCTTGGGGACAGGGCGGTTGCAATAATCCAGCTTGGAAAACGGCACAAAGCCCCTTCGTAAGGGGGAACGGTCAGGACCTGCCGATTCCCTTTATCCCACGTCCTGACCCCTGACCCCTGCCCCCTGAACCCTCATCCCCGCCTGCTTCGCCCACAAGGCCAGCCGCGGCGGCAATTCCGCGGGCCGGGCCGTGCCGGTGGTGGCCAACTGCTGGACGGTGATCGAGGCCACCAGGTTGCCCATCAGCGCGGCCTCCGGCAGCGTTGCCCCGGCGGCCAGCGCCAGCACCGCTCCGGCCGTCGCACTGTCGCCGGCGCCGGTCGGATCCAGGGGGCCTTCCACCCGCACGCCGGGCACCAGCGTCATCTCGGGATCGCTCACCAGCATCCCCTCGCCGCCCCGCGTGGCGCATACTGGCGCGCCGGTCATGGCCCGCAATCGCTCGACCGCCGCTTCCAGCACGGCCAGGTCCAGCTTGGCGTCGGGCGCCGGGTTTTCCACGCCGGCGGCCTCGAACTGGTTGGGCTTGATGATGATCTTGCGGAACTGGCGGATCCGCCGGCGGCTGTCGCCCCAAAACACGACCTTGGGATGACGCGCGGCCCGCTCGGCCAGCACGCCGGCCATCGCCGCGGTGATCGCCCCGCAGTCCTGCTCCTCGACCTGGTCCAGGGCGATCACGGCGTCCAGGTGCGGCAAGAGCGCGTCGAGCGAACGGACCATCTGCTCTTGCAAGTCGTCGGAGGTCAGGCAGCGATTCTTCGTATCGTAGCGGTTGTGTTCGCCGGCCAGGCTGAGGTCGCCCTTGTCGCGCGGTTTCAAATAGGTGGGCGTACGTCGCCGCGGGTCGCAAATCAGGTGCTCCGTGCCGCAGTGCAAGGCCGCCAGGTCTTTGCGGAGCTCGAACGATTCGCCGTCGTCGCCGGTGAAGCCGATGGCATGGAGCGTGCCGGTGCCCAGGGCCGCCAGGTTGCAAACCACCGTGCCCGCCGCCCCCGGACTGTGGCGAATGCCCACCACCTGGTGCACCGACTTTCCGGTTTCCAGGCTCACCTCGGCCAGCGACGGATCGATGTCGAGGTACTTGTCCAGAAAGAAGTCGCCGATCACGGCGATCCGCAGCCGCGGGAAGCGCTCGATGATCTGTTCGAGTCGAGCGGGCGTCATGTCGCGAAACGTCTTCATGCGTTGGTCCTTGCGATGCGTGTTGCCGGTTATCCAGCAGTCCCGCTGGGGACGTTAGTCAATAGCCAGGGACGTCAGTCCCTGGTGGAAACGTCTGAGCTTTGTTCGAGCCGCGGAGCGGCGGCAGAGATTTCTGTCGCCCCTACCGGGGCTATCGGTCAAATAGACCTATTTTTTTCTCATTCCAGGGACTAAGGCAGCACGCAGGAAACGAAATACCCACCCGATCCCAGTCCCACCGCATCATCAAGGGGTCGGCACCGTGGCGCGGGTAGACCAATTCCTGCGTGCTGCCTAACGCCCCTGGCTAGTGACTGCCGCCGCTTCGCGGCTCTACGGATCGATTCCCAGCCGCCGCAGCAATTGAACCAGAAACACGCGGTTGTCGCAACGGAGGTAGTCCAACGTGCCGCCCATGCGGTAAAAACTCTTGCAGAAGCGGAGGTAATAGGCCGGATTCGTGCTGGGCGGCTCGCCGCGCGACCAGTCCCAGCCGCCGCCGTCCTGCAGATCGACGATCGCCAGATAATGGTCCGTCAACAGCGGTCGCCGGGCGGCCGCCCGCAGATTGTTGGCCGCGCTAAAGGCCTTTTCGAACACCTGCGGGCTCATGATGGCCGAGCCGATTGAGATGTGGACGCCGCCGTCGAGCCCGTCGACCGAGGCGGTGAAGACGCGCACGTCGGTGGTGGCCGCCCGGCCAATGGCGGCCCCGTGATAGAGCGGATGGTTGACGATGATGTCGTAGCCGATGCCCGGATGCACGGTAAATGGCACCCGATGACGATAGGCCGTGGCCGGGACAGAGTACTGTTTGTGGGGATGGAAGACATCCAGCACGCCGGTGGGCAGCCGATGGGTCTCGATGGTCCAGAGCAGGTCGGCCTTGGCGGCCGCCAGCGGATGGCCCGGCTCGGCGGCGATCTCGCGGCGAAGCTGCTCCGCGGTGGGGAGCACGACCTGGTCGTCGGCGATCAAGCGGCCGATGGCCTCACCCATGCCCAGCCCCTCGGCGGCCCCCACGAGAATGGCCAGATTGAGCCAACGGCCCGTCTCGTCCCAACTGCCGAAGGTGCCGGCGGGGGCGTTTTCGCGGACCGATTCGCCCGACTCGCCCTGCAGGGCGAACTCCCAGTCGTGAATGACTCCGGCCCCTTGCGTGGCCAAATGCGTCACCAGCCCGGCCTCGATCAGGCGATTCACGAGCGGCCCCGCGCCGTTCTTGATCAGATGGGCACCGTAAGTAATCATGACGGCCGCCCCGCGCTCGCGGGCGGAGAGGATGCGTTCGGCCAGCCGCGTGACTTGGGTGTCGATCGCCGCCGCGGCCGCCGGGTCGACGGCCCGCGCCTTTTCGACCAATTCGGCCAGGTGGAGCAAGTTCCGTCGTTGGGAGAGGGGAAAGACCTGCAATCGTCGCGGGTCAATGGCCGGATACGGCATGGTGTGGGCTCCTCATCAGTTGTGACAAACAAATCCGGCAACACTAGTGGGTGGCACGGGCGTCGTGGCCCGGCTCCGGTGGGCACTGGCGAGACCGCCGTGCCATGCGATGCCGCGTCCAATTTGGCTTGTTATACCGCCTGCACGGCGTTCTGAGTAGCGGATTGCGGCGAGCAGCGACAATGCGTAGGGCGCGTGAAACACACCATCCGCTACGGGTTGTGGTGCGTTTCACGCACCTTACGAAGATTCACAACCTCTGACGGCCGTGTCGCCAAAATGAGGTTTTTCCCTAGTTGTCGCTGTGTGAAAACCCCCTAGAATAGAAAACCGTTCGCCGGGGTCCGTAGAGTACCGCATCGATTTTGGACATCGTGATCGGGCCGGAGCAACGGCCAAAAGACGTCAATCCCCTTAGCGAACAACGAAAACGAGGGTGCCATGTCTCACCATCTCGATTCACCGATCGCTCGCCAGGACGTCCGCCTCGACATCACGGATCTTTATGTCTTCCGTGGTGAAACGGGCACCGTGTTCGTGATGAACGTGTGTCACTCGATCGCGGGAAACATCCCCACGCCTGGCTACCACCCGGAGGGAATGTACGAATTCAAGGTCGATGTCGACGGTGATGCCGTCGAAGACGTCACGTACCGTATTACCTTCGACAAACGTGACTCGGAGGGCCAGCAACGCTTTGTGCTGCGCCTTGTCACGGGCGTCGAGGCTGTCGATCCCAAGGCGGCCGGTATGGTCGTCGCACAGGGCACCACCGGCGAAGCCGTCACCACCCCAAGTGGCCTGCGCATCTGGGCCGGCAAGGCGGGCGATCCGTTTTGGATCGAGCCCGACGTGCTGCACGCGGTCGGCCACGCCTTCCAAGACGGCACGGCCGTCGATCTGTCTGCGTGGGATCCGGCCAAGGCAAAGAACCTGTTTGCCGGCCACACCGTTTACTCGATCGTGCTGGAAGTGCCCGACAGAGAACTGGTCGCCAAGGCAGGCGACGCCCCCCGCATCGGTGTGTGGGCCCTATCGACGCTTTCCACCGATGCCGGGGGATGGCGGTCGGTCAACCGCGTTGGCCTCCCGATGATCCCCCCGCTGTTCACCCAGTACAACGAAGACCTGGGCAACCGTCTCAACGCGGGCCGCCCGGCCGATGATTTCGCGACCTACGGCAAAACCGTCATGAAGGCGGTCGCCGGTGTCGTTGCCGCCAGTGGAACCGCCGAGGACCCACGGGCCTACGCGGAAAAGGTCGCGCACCGGCTCTTCCCTAACATGCTCCCTTACACGGTCGGCACCCCGGCCGCCTTCGGCTTCGCCGAGTGGAACGGCCGTTCGCTGACCGATAACGCACCGGACGTAATGTTCTCGATCGCATCGAACACTCCCGTCCGTCTCGGCATTGGCAAAGAGTCGGTCACCTCAAAGCCGTCGAAGGCGTTCCCGTATGTTCGTGCTGTCTCGTAGCGATTTGGTTCAAGGAGGCCGCTGTTGCCCGCCGTTATTTCGACTGCCGCGATTCCCCGCGATGCCGACCGGGTGGTGATCCTGATCAACCCGAAGGCCGGCCAAAATGCCGCCCAGCTCTGGGCCCAGCGGTTGGCCGAACTGCTCCGCAAGCGGAACTTCCACACGGAACTGTTCACCGATCTGGCCGAGGCCACGTTGCAGGCCAACCGTTGGCATGCCGAAGGGCGGCTGCGGGCCCTCGTGGGCGCCGGCGGCGACGGCACGGCCGCCGAGTTAGTCAACCAGACGGCCGAGGGCGTGCCCATCACGCTGTTGCCGGCGGGCAATTCCAACCTGCTGGCAAGGTACTTCCACCTCAGCAGGGACCCCGAAACCCTGTGCCGCACGCTGGCCGAGGGCGTCGCCGCCAAGCTCGACGCCGGACTGGCCAACGGCCGGGTCTTCCTGTTGATGGCCGGCTGCGGTTTCGACGCCGAAGTGGTCCGCCGCGTCCACGCCCGGCGGACGGGCCGCGTCTCTCATTGCACGTACGTCAGGCCCATCGCCGAAGCCGTCTGGAGCTACGAGTTTCCGGAACTTCGGGTACAGTACCAGCAAGACGGCCTCGCGACGACGGAACAGTCGGTGCGGTGGATGTTCGCGTTCAACCTCCCCTGCTATGGCGGTGGACTTCGGATCGCTCCCCAGGCAGATGGCTCGGACGGACTGCTCGACGCGTGCGGTTTCCGCCGCGGTCATTTGTGGCCCGGTCTGGGGTACGTGGCAAACATCTTGCTGGGCCGGCACCAAGGCCTGGCCGATTGGACCGCTTGGCGCGCCCGCCAGTTGCGAATTACCTCCGAGGCGCAAGTGCCTTACCAACTCGATGGCGACCCGGGCGGAGTGCTCCCGTTGGACATTCGGGTGCTGCCCGGCCGGTTGACGTTGGTTGTGCCTGCGGAAGCGGTGGGGGGTGGTTGACAGGCTGTGAACGGTTACCGCAAACCGCGCTATTGGCCGCCAGCTTCGTAACCGACGATCCGCGCCGATTTGGGTGCCAGCGGCTCGATGAGCACCGTGTTCTCACCGGCCTTCAGATAGCGGGTCACATCCAGCCGCGCGGGCCGCCCGATGACGCCGCCGGCATACGCGCCGTTGATGCGCACGGCCGCCGAGTCGTCGGGCAGGGCCTCCATTTCCAGGCACAGGCGGCACTTTGTCGCCCGCACGTCGGCGGGAAGGGAAAAGTGCCCGCGGAATGGATCGGCGGCTTTGACCGGACCGATGGTGAACTGACGCTCGTTAAGCAGTCCCCACGGCGGGCCACCATAAGTGGTCAATTCCATGGCCGCCACCCATGCCGAGTCATCGAACGTCAGTTCGGTCCACCCCTTCTCTTCGCGCTGGGTTGTCTTCCAGGTCTTGTCGGTGATGCCGATCAGGGGCGGTCCCTGCTCGAATTGGATCACGAGCCGGCCCACCAGCCCCGCCGGGTTCGGCTCGTCGCCTCCGTTGGTCGCGTCGACGGCCAAGACGTTGGCGCCGGCGTGAAGCTGTTTTGTGATGTCGAAGGCGGTGGCGGCGCTCAGGTCGCCGCCCGTCAGATCGTTCGCGCCGCCGGGCTTGCCGTTGACGAACAGCTCAAAGGCGTTGTCGGCGGTGGCCACGAAAGAAGCCTTCTTGATCTTTCGGTCGGCGGGCAGGGTGATCGTTTGGCGAAAATACCGCTCGGCCACCGGCGCCTTAACGGCCGGATTGCCTTCGGGAAACCAGATCCACTTGGCGCCCTTCAGAGAAGGCCGCGCCGGCAGTTTCAGCCGCGCGGTGACCGGTTCGGGAGGCGTTGCGTTCGCATCGCGCGTGACGATGATCGGTTCGCCGAGCGGCCTGGCGACGGCCTCGATGCGCAAGGGCCGCGGCTGCCGTTTGGGCGAAAACACGATCAGCAGGCTCTCCAGCGGCTCCAAGGTAAGCGAAAACTCCACCTGGCTCGCCGCGGTGCGCCGGAAGGGGAGCGAGGTGATTTCGTTTCGCACGGCGTCCCAGCATTCGGGCTCGCCGGCCGCGGTGGCCCGGAACTTGAACTGCCGCGCGGCGCCCTGGTGGTTTTGATTGCACACCAGGAACACGTCTTGTCCGGCCTTGACGCGGTGGAGCACGTGCAGCCAACCGCCGGTCTCGCCGGCGAGCACTTCGAGGGTGGGATGAATGCCCGATTGGGCCAAAACCTGTTGCAATTGGGCCGTGGTGGGCTTTTCGTCGAGCAGGTACGAGCGGCCGCCGGCGGCGCTGGTTCGACAACAGCTCCCCCCCGGGCCGGCATGCGGTCCCCAGATGGCCCCGCACAACGCGGCGATCTCGGCCGAGTCATGGCCCAGCGTGGCCGACTTCGAAGGCAAGAAACCATAACCCACGACCACGCCGCCGGCCTCGAAGAACTCTCTGGCCTTTGCCAACGTGCCCTGCGGAATGACTTCCACCGGCGGGACGACGAGCACCTTGTATCGCTCGCCGTAAAGTTGCAGTTCCTTGCCCGCGACGTGGCTGCGTTTTTCGAACACTTCGTACGGCAGCCAGTCGCAATCGAGTTGGCCGTCCTGCAATGCGGAGGTCATGTCCTCGGGCGGAATGAAACGGCCCACCTGGGCGCTTTGGCCCATCAGCAGCATGGCGACGGGGCAGACGTGCCGCCCGCCCGTGAGCATCAGGCTCAGCCGGCTGGCGTAGTTGGCAAAGACGCGATACAGGGGCCAGCGTGGCTCAAAGCCGCCGTTGTAGAAATAAGGGGGACAATCCGTGTCGTAGGGCGAGCGGGGATTGAACGAGTGGGGAATCAGAAAATTGATGCCCGAGACCTGCATGTGATCGGCCCACCACTTCATTTCCGGGTAGGTCAGGTCTTGCCCGCGGGCGCCGAAGATTTCCACCATGGTCACGTTGTTTTGCTTGTCGAAGACATGGGAGATGGAGCTGGCCAGCTTGGGAGTTTGCCACGTGTACGGGTCGTAGGTAACGCGCTTGCCCGGTTCGAACTGGCGGCCGATGGCGTCGATGGCCCCCATGTCGCTATGGCTTTGCAGGCGAGTCATGTCGCCGGCACAGCGAATGCGGTCATGGTACATGCCGGCGTGTTCGTCAAAATGGCCCATCGACTTGACGCCGTGGGCGTGGCACCAGCGGGTCATGCCGCCGTACATGGTGCGGCCCCAGGTCTCGGCGAAGGCGTCGAGATATTGGAAGCGGGCGGCGATTTGCTCCTCGCCGGCCAGCTCGAACTTGTAGGCCACATAGGCCTTCTTCCAATCGACGTTCCATTCGGCCAGCACGCCGTCCAACTCGGTGCCCCAATCGCCGGGAGTTTCCGGCTCGTCGTAGAAGAAACCGGGAATGGTTTTGCCGAAATCGGCCCCAAAATGGTCGTAGTGCGGCTGATAAACCATGGCCAGGAACCAGTCGACGCAATCCTTGCTGGCGCCGTCGACGCTCAGTTGCTTGGTTTGCCAACTCAGGTGCGGGCCCAGCACGTGGGTGAACTTCATGATCCGCCATTTGCCCGCCGGAATATGCCAGGAGAGCTTGCCGTCGCAGACACTGGCCGCCAGGTCGATCAGGCTCTGGCCGTCGATCTTGCCTTCGGCCGTGACACGGCCGGCCACCGTGGCGATGTAGCGCGGGCCGCCGTAGCCTTCGCCGCTCCATGCCTGCGGCCCTTCCACCTCGACGGCCGTGGCCGCCAGACGTTTGGCGGCATAGCGCGGCGGCACTTTGCCGCCGATGGCCTGGCTGGGCCACCACTTTTCATCGTAGATCCACATCTTCAGGTTGTGCCGCTTGGCCGCTTCCAGACAGATCGCCAGGTCGCGATACCAGGCTGGCCCCAGCCAATCGCTATGCGGGCGGCTTTCCGCGGTAAAACAGCCATTGCCCCCTTCGGCCACTTTGCCGACGTACATCTCGAGCCGTTCGGGGCTCTCGTCGCCGTGCAGCCAGAACAGCGGGCCGGTCAAACGCCGGGCGTCCATCGGCACATCGCGAAATTGCCGCTCGAGCGCGACCATGTCCTGCTGGTCCGCCCGCAGTGCGGGCACGATGGCGGCAAGCCAAAGGCAACCGGTGACCAGAACGGGGAGTATGCGCCTCATGGGAAGACAGCTCCTGGTTGTCGAGGTGGCAGCGTGTAGCGCAGTCGTCCTCGGCTGTGCTGATTGCCGACCGCGGCTGCGTAAGACGTTTTCACAGCCGAGGGCGGCTGTGCTACATCTGAGACGCTATGATGGTCTAGTTGGCTGGCGCCGGCAACAACATCTTGCGACAATTCTGAGTAACTTTGCGACACCGGGGCCGGCCGGAGCAAGGGCGAGCGATCCGACGTTATGGGGAGCCGCAACATCCCCGCCGCCCGGCGGCCAACGGCGCGCCGGGCCAAGGCTTGGAGAGAGACCACGAGTTCCCGCCACCGTCACGACGCCGGCTGGGGCGCGACGGGCACCGCAGGCGCCGCCATCGGCGCTGGTACGGGCGCCGGCACCATCACCGGACCGCCGGGGGGAACCGGGCACGGCCGCGGGATATCCAGCAGACTAGGTCCATCCCGCTTTTCCTCGTGCGGAAGCTGCGCCACCCGCGGTTCCAGACCCAAGCAATGCGGCCGACCCAGATAATTGAGCCCATCGGGACACTGCGGCCTCCAGATGTGGGGCGTCAAGAGTACCACCAGTTCCTTCTTGGGCGTGTCCTCGACGGTGTTCCGGAACAAGTAGCCCAACAAGGGAATCCGGCTGAGGAAGGGAATTCCAGTCCAGTTCTTATCGACCTCGGTATCGATCAGCCCGCCGATCACCAGCGTCATGCCATCGGGTATCATCACGTTGGTCGTAATCTGCGAGGTGGTCGTCTGCGGAATGCCGTTATTGTCGATTTCGCCCGAGCTGCGTTCGGGGTGAATCTCCATGCGTATCCAACCGTCCGAAGAGACGAACGGCCGCAAGCGGAGTTGCGTGCCGACGTCCAGGAAATTCACGGTCTGGGTCGTGCTCGTTTGACTCACGGTGCTCGTCTCGTAGCCCAATTGGTTGCCCAGGTGGATTTCGGCGCGCTGCTTATTGAGCACCAGGAGGCGCGGGCTGGCGAGGACTTTGGTGTCGGCGAGCGACTCCAGCGCGCGGATGAACCCCGTCGTATTGCCGCCCACCCAGCCGAACTTCACGCCCGCGGTGGGTTCGGCGAAGCCGGCGGAGGCGCCGTTGGCCACCATGCCGCCGGCGGCCAACACCGAGGCGGGCGGAAAGCCCACCGCCGAGTTGATCAGCGAACCGTTGCCGATAACGCCCAGGGCGCTCCCGGCGCCGTCGAGCATGCCGACGTTCACTCCCAACTCCATGTGCTTGTCTAACGTGACTTGCAGGATGACGGCTTCGATCAGCACCTGAGGGGGCTGGACATCGATCTCGGCAATAACCTTGTCGATGCCCTTGAGCACTTGGTCGTAGTCTTGAACGATAAGGATCTCGCCGCCGGCCATGGAGTCGCCGCCAGCCTTCACCGCGCTCGAACCGCCGCCGCCACCTCCGCCGCCTCCGCCCGAACTGCCGCCGCTAGATCCCGTGACATCGCTCGTTAGTCCGATCTCACTCTTCGGTGACTTGCTGGTCGTGCCCTTGGAACTCAAGAGCGGCTTGATCATGGAATCTACGTCGTTGCTCGTGACATAATTCAAGTGATACACCCGTACCGGCAAATCGTCTTCTTCGCCTTGGCGGAGCTCGGCGAGCGTGGTAACGTAGAAAACGTCCTTCTCGCGCCGGACGGTCAGATGACAGAGCTTGGCGATAGCCTGCAAGGTCTCGTCTACGGTCTTATCGCGCACGTCCAGCGTGACCGCGCCGCCGACGCTGGGGGCCACCAGTATGTTCATTCTCGCTTGCCGGCTGACGATCTCCAGCGCCTTGCGAACGTCCAGGTTGTCGGCGTGCAGGGTGATCAGCGCCGAAGCGTTTGGCTTCGCTCGGGAGCCAGACATCGTCCCCGGCGACACCCCCGGCACGCCCTGCGGCAAAGGCACCGCCTCCGGCTCCGGAGGCACCGGTGCGCCGGTCGTCGCCGCGGTCATCACGGCGGGTTGGACCGCGCCGGCCCCGCCCCCGACAGGCGACTGGTAGGACACGGGACGGACGTCGACGGGATAGGGAATAGAATTCTGTCCGGCTGCCACATTCTGTCCGGCAGGGACCCCGGGCTGCAGCGCAGGCGGTGCAAATGCCGGCGGACTGCCCGGATCCGTAGCGGGAAGACGGGTCACTGGGCCACATTCAGCGGGCGGTGTCACCGGCGAGACGTCATGCACCCGAGGACTTACTTGCGTGCAGCCGGCGATGACGGCACAAACGACAACGGCGATGAACGCTACGTCTGTTCGACGCATTTTACCTATTGCCCCATGCTTAGCTCGATGGCCGATTCTCGCGGCATACGCGAACGCGCAAACCGCAACTTTACACCGAGAACCAGAGCGTTGTCCCTTAGAATCGGGAGAACAGGAGCAGAACTTAACGATTTTTCCGGTTACCGAAGATGGGTAAGATGTTCTGCGGCGAGGCCGAATGGCGGGAGACCGTTGCATGGTCTCAGGATCCGTTTTGCGCCGGCGCGTGCGGATTGTTACTTCTGGCTCTGCTGATAGATGGCCTCGATCAGGCTCTGCACGTCTTTGAACTTCTTCTTGGATGCCAGCGCGGTGTCCAGCAGACGGCGGGCCTCGCTTTCGCTATGGCCGAGGGAACGGAGCACTTCGTACGTCTCGGAAACCACGTCGGGCTCGACTTCCGAGTGGCGGCCTTCGTCGCGGGCGACCATCAGGGCGAACTTGGGCACCTTGCGGCGGAGCTTGGCAATGATGCGTTCGGCCATGGCCGGCCCGATGCCCGGCAGGGCCGACAGCCCTTTGGCGTCCTGTTCCTCGATGGCGGTGGCCACTTCCTTGACGGGCCGCACCATCGCCCGCAGCGCCTTCTTGACCCCCACGCCATCGACCGAACAGACCAGTTCGAAGAACTCCCGCTCCACTTCGCTCAAGAAGCCGATCAGCCGCGGCGTCATGCGGCCTTGCATCGGATTGCCTTCCAGGTATTCGATGGTGTGCAGGCTGACGCTCTGATTGAGCTCATTCTGCAATTGCCGGCGGGTGAACTCGGGGATCAACACCTCGTACTCGAAGGCGTCAATCTTTAGCGTCAGCGTGTCGCCGTGCACGGCGGCCACTTGGCCGGTGATTTTGGTAATCATAAATGCGTACCGAGTTTGTCCCGGAGGTAATAGTGACAAAGGGCCACGGCCAGGGCGTCGGCCACGTCGGGGGGATCGGGGACGGCGGCCAGGGCCAGCTCCCGCTGAATGGCCCGCTGCACCTGCGCTTTCGGGGCCCGCCCGCTGCCGGTCAGGATCCGCTTGATCTGGGTGGCCGAGTAATGTTTGACGGCGATGCCTGCCTCGGCGGCCGCCAAACAGATGACCCCGCGCGCATGGCCCATCAGAATGGCCGTTCGCGGCCGGGCGTAATGCGAATAAAGCTCCTCAATCGCCATGACCTGGGGATGCAGGCTGGCGATCACGTCGGCCACGCCCTCGTGGATCTCGATCAGCCGTTTGCTGAGCGCGCCGCGGCTCTTGCCGCGCACCACGCCCGCTTCGCAGAACCGCAACCGGCCGTCGCCGGCTTCCAGCACGCCGTAGCCGGTAATGTTCAGGCCGGGATCGATGCCGAGGATGCGGAGGGACATGATGGCCGGTTGCGGTTATTTCACGCTCCACTCGGTTCCCGTCGGCCGGTCTTCCAGCACGACGCCGATCTCGGCGAGCGTGTTGCGAATGCGGTCGGCGGTGGCAAAGTCTTTCTTCTTGCGGGCGTCGGCACGCAGATCGATCAAGAGCCTCATCAGCTTGCCGGCCAGCTCATCGCCGGCGGCCGCTTTCTCTTCCTGCGGCTTGCGGAACAGGCCGAGCGTGGCGGCCAACTCGCGGAGGGTGATGGCCCCGCGGCGGAGCTCGTCGAGCTTGTCGGCCGTTTGCTTGCCCGGCTGTTCGAGCTTCTCGTCCTCGATGAACTTATTGAGCGCCCGGACCAGATCGAACAGCGAGCCAATGCCGCCGCCCGTGTTGAAGTCGTCGTCCATCGCTTCGAGGAAGCGGTTGCGATGTTCGGCGACGATCTTCAAGAGGGGCCGGTCGCCGGGATCGAAATCGCCCTCCTTCCGCGTCGTGGGCGCCGCCAAGGCATAGAAGCTCGTGCCGGTGACCCGTTCGAACCGCTTGAAGAAGCGGTAGAACGTGTCCATGCCGGTCTCCACCTCGTGAATTCGCTCTTCGCTATAGTCGATCGGCCGGCGATATTGCGTCGAGAGGACGAAAAAGCGGATGGTCTCGCCGGCGAACTGCTTGAGCATCTCGCGGAAGGGGGCGGAGCCCTTCGATTTGCTGATCTTGCCCACCTCCTGGGCGCCCAGATCGCCTTCGGCGGGCCGGGTGTGGCGTCCGCCCAGCTTGCCCACCTCGCTGGAGGCCTGCATCAGGCCGTTATGGAGCCAAAACCGGGCCATGGGCTTGGCGTGGCACGATTCGCTTTGGGCGATTTCGTTTTCGTGGTGCGGGAACATCAAATCGAGCCCGCCGCCGTGGATGTCAAACGTTTCACCCAACAGCTTGCGACTCATGGCCGAGCATTCGATGTGCCAGCCGGGCCGGCCCTGGCCCCAAGGGCTGGGCCACGACGGCTCGCCCGGCTTGGCCGACTTCCACAAGGCGAAATCGGCGGTCGACCGTTTGCGTTCGGCCATGCCGCCCCCTTCGCCCTGCATGGCCTCGACGCCGCGATGGCTCAGCTTGCCGTACTCGGGGCACTTGGCCACTTCGAAATAGACGTCGCCCAGGGCCTCGTAAGCGAACCCCTTCTCGACGAGCGTCTGCGTAAATCGGATGATCTCGCTCATCGTCTCCGTGCAGTGCGGAAAATGGTCGATCACGTCGACGCCCAAGGCCGCCAGATTATTCATGTAGTCGGCCGTCATCTCGGTCGCCAACTGGGCCATGGGCATGCCGCGCCGGTTCGACTCGGCGATCAGCTTGTCGTCGACGTCGGTGATGTTGACGACCAGCGTTACCTGATGGCCCAAATAGCTGAGATAGCGTTTGATGGCGTCAAAAATCACCGGGCCGACCATGTGGCCGATGTGACTGGGCTTATAGACCGTCGGCCCGCACAGATAGATGCCGACCTTGTCCGGCTGGACCGGCTCGAAAGGTTCTTTGGTTCGGGTGAGAGTATTGTAGACGCGGAGCATGGAAGTAGGGGTCAGTGGGCAGGGTTCAGGGTCCAGGGACAGAGATCAGGTTTGTGAAGCACGTCGGCACGACGCCGAACTTACTGCAAGATGTAGTGTCACGCTTGCGGCTTCGCAACGAGGATTGGCGGACTGGGGTCACTAATCTCAATTCTTTCCCAAACATTCAGAGCTCGGGCGTTTATTAGGCATTTTCGCGTCCCAACAGCGCTACGCACTGGGCGGCGATGGCATCCTCGTGACCGATGGGACCGATCCCCTCGCCGGTCTTCGCCTGCAGGCCGATGCGCTCGGGCTCGATGCCGAGGATTTCGGCCAGCCGCTCGCGGATGGCTTGGCGGTGGGTGAGAAGCTTGGGCCGCTGGGCGAAAACGATGCAGTCGATGTTGACGATACTCCAGCCCAGCGTGGTGACGGCCTCCAGCGCGACGGCCAGCATTTCGGCCGAATCGCGGCCGCGGTTGTCGGGGTCGGTGTCGGGAAACATCAGGCCCACGTCGCCCAAGGCGGCCGCGCCCAGCAGGGCATCGATCACGGCATGCAGCAGCGCATCGCCATCGCTATGGCCGACCGACCCCCGATCGTGGGGAATGTCGATGCCGCCTAGTCGCAGCGGCCCGCCGGCTTTCAGCCGGTGGGTGTCGTGACCAATTCCAACGCGTATTCCGTCCGTGGCTGATCTCCTTCTCCCGCCGCCGGGCCGATCGTTCAACGCGGGCGATTATACAGAGCTGGGTGAGACGGGGGAAGACGGAACGCGGCGCTCTCTTCCCCCCGCTCTGGACGGGATCTATAATGATCGGATATGGCCATTATTGAAATTGAAGGGCTGGCGAAGTCATACCGGGTGTATCAGAAGAAGGAAGGGCTGGCGGCCGCCATCAGCGGATTGTTCCGCCGGCAGCACCGCCTGGTCGAGGCGGTTCGCGGCATCGACCTCCACGTGGAAGAAGGCGAGTTCGTGGCCTTTCTCGGGCCGAACGGGGCCGGCAAGACCACCACGCTCAAGCTGCTCTCCGGAGTGATTTCGCCCAGCGGGGGCACCGCCCGGGTGATGGGCTTCGTCCCCTGGCGGCGCGAAAATGCCTATCGACGCCGCTTTGCCCTGGTGATGGGCCAAAAAAACCAGCTCTGGTGGGACCTGCCCGCCGCCGAGTCGTTCCGCTTGCACCAGCAAATCTATCGCATCGAGCCGGAGCGCTTCGAACGCACGCTGGACGAGCTGACCGACATGCTCGGCGTTCGCGGGCTGCTCTCGCAACCGGTCCGCGAGCTGTCGCTGGGCGAGCGGATGAAGATGGAGTTGATCGCCGCCCTGCTGCACTCGCCCGACGTGCTGTTTCTCGACGAGCCGACCATCGGCCTGGACGTGATCGCCCAGCACAATATTCAAACCTTCCTGAAGCACTACCAGCAGGTTCGCCGCGTGACGATCCTATTGACGAGCCACTACATGAAGGACGTGGTGGCCCTGTGCCGCCGGGTCATCATCATCGCCCTGGGGCGGATCGTCTATGACGGCTCGCTTTCGGGCATTATCGACCGCTTCGGCGGACACAAGATCATATCGCTGCAGATGCTCAACGGCGACATGCCGGCCAATCTGGCGCGGTACGGCGAACTGCTCAGCGCCGAGCCGCCCCGCATCAAGCTCCGCGTCGACCGCACCATCGTGCCCGAGGTCCTCTCGAACATCCTCGCCAGCCACGCGGTGGTCGACGTGAACGTGGAAGACCCGCCCATCGAACAGGTGATCGCGGAGATGTTCGCCCAGACCAATCGTTGAAGAAAACTTAGGATCTCCAATACAACGAGGAATGTAATGTACTCCTCTCGCTCCGCGAGAGGGACGCCGTGCTCGAATTGGCCTCACGCGGAGCGTGAGGAGTACGTTTTGTCAGAGCCCCTTAATCTTTCCCGCCTTCGATGTACGCCCGCGCCGCAACCTGGTGGACCATCTTGCGAATCAGCCTGGAAGAACGGCTGGTTTACCGGGGTGATTTTGCCCTGGGTACGCTGATGCGTTTCCTGCCCATCGTGACGCAGATCTTCCTCTGGTCGGCGGTGATTTCGGGGATGGAGGCCGCCGGCAGCGGCCGCCAGATCGTGGGCTACTCCTATCACGACATCATTGCCTATTACCTGTTGACGATGATCAGCCGGGCGTTTTCCAGCATGCCGAGCCTGGCCGGCGGCATCGCCCGCGACATCCGCGACGGCACCATCAAGAAATATCTGATCCAACCGATCGACATGCTCGGCTTCCTCATGCTCTACCGGTTGGCCCACAAGGTGGTTTACTACACCGTGGCGGCGGCGCCGTTCGCGCTGGTGTTCTACCTGTGCCGCGGCTACTTTTCGGGCTGGCCCGGCGGCCCGACGTTCCTGGCTTATCTGGCCGCGCTCCTGATGTCGTTCCTGCTGGGGTTCTTCCTGGAGGCCACGCTCGGCATGTTGGGATTCTGGCTCCTGGAGGTCAATTCGCTGCTGTTCGTCTACATGCTGCTGAACTTCTTCTTTTCCGGCCACATGTTTCCCATCGACATGCTGCCGGGCGTCTGGGGCACGATCGTCAGGCAGATACCGCTGGAATATCTGGCCTATTTTCCCGCCGCCGTGTTCCTGGGCAAGGTGACGGGCTCGGCGCTGTGGATCGGCCTGGCCACGGAGTTCGCCTGGGTGGTGTTCTTCATGATCGCCAGCCGCGTGGTCTTCCATCTCGGCACACGGCACTACAGCGGCTATGGAGGATGAAGGCGGATGGCCAACTACTTCCACGTTTTTCTCACCTTCGCCCGCAATAGTTTGATTCGCGACATGACGTTTCGCGCGAACTTCGTGATCGACCTGATCTCGTCGACGTCGTGGATGGCGATCAATCTGGCCTTCTACACGCTCATCTTCCGCTACACGCCGGCCATCGGCGCGGGCACGGGCTGGGCGAAATACCAGTTCTTCCTCTTCCTTGCCACGGGCCTGTTCATCAATAGCCTGGTGCAGGCGCTGTTCATGACCAACGCCGACGAGCTGAGCGAACTGGTCCGCACCGGCACCCTCGATTTCGCCCTGCTGAAGCCGATCGACACCCAGTTTCTCGTCTCGCTCACGCGCATCGACTGGTCGGCGCTGGGCAATTTTGTGCTGGGGCTGGGATTGATGGGCTATTCGATGTACCAGTTGCACTATCTGCCCGGGCTGGTCCAGATCGTGCTCTACCCGCTCTACGTCCTGTGCGGCATCGCCATCTATTACAGCTTGATGATTGCCTTGGCGGCCACCAGCGTGTGGCTGGGGCGCAATCAAACGCTGTTCGACTTCTGGTTTTACATCACCAACTTTTCCCGCTATCCGATGGAAATCTACCGCGGCCCGTGGGGCACGCCGTTGCGGCAGGTGTTCACCTTCTGCCTGCCCGTGTTGGTGGTGGTGAACGTGCCGGCGCAAGTGTTGGTCCGGCCGGTGAACCCCCAGTTGCCGGCCGACTGGTTTCTGCCCGGCTTTGCCCTGTTTGCCACGGTGGCCAGCCTGCTGGGTTCCCGCTGGGTGTTTCAGCGGGCGCTGAGGAGCTATCGGAGCGCGAGCAGTTAAGGAGCGAAGGGAACACGTTGGGATGGCAACTGCACTGCCATCCCTGGTGCCACCGTGATTCTGGGGCGGCAGTGCAACTGCCACCCCAACGAGCAGCGAGAGCCGTTAAAGGACGAAGGGAACATGGCGATTACCTGTCCCCGCTGCGGTGCCGAGTTCGATGCGACCTTGTTCGAGTTCGAACACCGCATCCGCTGCGGCTGCGGGGAGGAGATTCGCTATCCGGGCAGCGACCTCCGTAGCGGCCATGTCGCAGCCGGCGGGCGGCGGCCGCGAAAAGCCGACCGGCCGGCAGCGACAGAACCCTTGCTCACGATCGACGGCTCGTTTGGCGAAGGGGGAGGGCAGATACTTCGTTCGGCCCTGGCCCTGTCGCTGGTTACGGGCAGGCCGTTCGCGATCGAGCGCATTCGGGCCAATCGCAAGCGGCCCGGCTTGATGCGCCAGCACCTGAGCGCCGTCCGAGCGGCGGCCGAGATCAGCCGGGCCCAGGTCGAGGGCGCCGCGATAGGGTCGATGCGATTGGTTTTTTGCCCGGGGGCCGTCCGGGCCGACGCCTACACGTTCGACGTGGGCTCGGCCGGCAGTGCCACGCTGGTGCTGCAAACCGTACTGCCGGCGCTCTTGCTGGCAGAAGGCGAGTCGAACCTGACGCTGCGGGGCGGAACGCACAATCCCTGGGCCCCGCCGTTCGATTTTTTGGCCAAGAGTTATCTTCCGCTGGTGAACCGGCTGGGGCCGACGGTCGAAGCCCGGCTGGTTCGGCCAGGCTTTTATCCGGTCGGCCGGGGCGAGTTTACCGTTCGCATCCAACCGTGTCGGCAACTGGGCCGCCTGGAGCTGACCGAGCGCGGCGAGCTTCGCGCCCATCGAGTACGAGTCTTGCTCGCCAACCTGCCCCGGCACATCGCCGAGCGCGAGTGCCGCACCATTGCCCAGCAGACCGGCTGGAGCGACGATTGTTTCACGATTGAAGAGCCGAGGGACGCCCACGGACCGGGCAACGTGGTGATGATCGAGTTGGACGCGGGGAATATTACCGAGGTCTGCGTCAGCTTTGGACGGATAGGCGTGAAGGCCGAGGCGGTCGCGCTCGAAGCGGTCCGCGAAGCCGATGAGTATTTGGCCTCCGGCGTGCCGGTCGGCAGCCACCTAGCCGATCAAATCATGCTTCCGCTAGGCATCGGCGCCTATTTTGGCGCCGGCGGCGGAGTATTTCGCACGCTGCGGCTTTCCGCCCACGCCACGACGCATCTGGAAATCCTGCGGCAGTTTTTGGGTCTCGATGCCCAGATTGAAGAGCACGGTCCGGACGATTTTTTGGTGCGGATCGGGACGAATTGACGGAATAGTGCATACCGAGCGCGCGACGAGCGCGGGCCCCCGGACCGCAGTCTCGGAGCGTTTTTGCCGCGAACCGGGCCTTCCTTTTGCCAGGGCCGGTTGACAAAAGCCCTTGCCACTGCTACTGTTACGAAAAAGGGACAAAATTGTCCCGCGTGCCTGTAACGGATTGCCCGATGTCGACGGACTATTCCCACTCTTCTCAGCCCCACGACCCGTCGCCGACCTTGTTGGAGAAGCTTCAGCAGCGGATCGGCTATGGTTTTCGGGACCAGGGCATGCTGCTGGCGGCGCTGACGCATGCCTCCGGGGCCGAACACCGTCTGGCATCCAACGAACGGCTGGAATTCCTGGGCGATGCGATCCTGGGGGCGGTGGTTTGCGAAGTCCTGTACCACCAATATCCCGAGTACCTGGAAGGCGACCTGACGCGGATCAAATCGATCGTCGTCAGCCGGTTGACCTGTGCCAAGATCAGTGCGGCCCTGGGAATGCAGGAGTTTTTGATCCTCGGCAAGGGAATGACGACGCACCCCAGCGTGCCTCCCTCGCTGTTGGCCGACGTCTTCGAGTCGCTGGTCGCGGCGATCTATCTTGACGGCGGCGACGCGGCGGCACGGGCCTTCATCGTGCACACCATCGGGCCGGAAATCGAACTGGCCGCCGAGGGCGAGACCGGCAGCAACTACAAGTCGCTCTTGCAGCAATTGGCGCAGCGGGAACACGGCACGACGCCGACCTATCAGTTGCTCGACGAGAAGGGACCCGACCATAGCAAGTGTTTCAAAGTCGCGGCCCAGATCGGCGGCAATCGCTATCAGGCGGCCTGGGGGCGGAACAAGAAGGAAGCGGAGCAACGGGCGGCCCGCAACGCCTTGAGCCAATTGGGCGGCGAAGTGCCGCCGTTCGCCTCGGACTGAGGCGGCCAAGAAAATAGAAACGCCCGGTCAGCCGTGCCGGGCGTCTCTTTCTCGTCGTGACGATTGCCAATGAGAAGTAGGGTTTGGGCGGCCATGCCGCCCGGCGAGCTACTTCTTCTTGGCGGCCTTCTTTTTGGCCTTCTTGGCCACCTTCTTCTTCGCAACCTTCTTCACGGCCTTCTTAGCCTTCTTCTTGGCCACCTTGCGTCCTCCAAAAAACGTTCCGGCAGTTGTCCACTCGCCATACGGGCTGGGGCCGATGAGCGACAGACATCCCGCCACAGAAACAAGACAACGAACTTCTCGACATCGTGTCACCGGCGCACCGTGCGCCGAAACAAGCCGTCGTTCGTTTCCATCCTTTGCGTTGAATCCTCTCTTGACAAGGAAGTTCAACTCCATGTCATCTTAATCATTTCTCAAATCATTGCAAGCACAATTCTCGTCGAAGAGGAAAAAATTCTCGTTCGCGTAACCTCGCCGCGCGCGAATCAGAGCTCGCGCGTGCAGCATCATCGCGTGTGACGAACGATCAATCGCGCGCGGGTCAATCGCGCGCAGCGGCGCGATAAATTTCCTGCGCATCGCAAAAAGAATCGGCGCCGGCAACTGCATCACGGACGACGATCAACAATTCGTTCGCGCAGCGCTGCGGCGCGCTTTCCATCTGCTCGGCCGGCAATCATCATGCGATCCAACAGAGGCGGCGCGGGCTTGCAACGCGGTCATCATCGGCAGGTCGACCGGCGTCGCCACTTCGTATCGAACAACGGCCGCAGCGCCCGCGACGAACGCGTCACAAGCTGTTATCCGATAATAGTTTACGAATGCGCGCCAGAAACGGTGGCGGGCGCGAGTTCACGCCGCGCCGCACACTAAAAAGTTGCGCGTCGCGCTGCTGCTTCCGCGATATCGTCAACGAAGATCTGACAACGCCGCGACCCGCGCAACGCACCACCCGTTGACTGTTGCGTCCGCGCTAGATCAACGTCGCGGCGCGTAGATTTGCAGCCGGGCGATGCCGTCGTGCAGAGGCGGCGAGAACGATTCGATGTGCCCGACCAACGTGACGATCGGAGCATCGCGCGGAGGCTGCGGCGGCGACCATTCGAGCCTCGCGACAATCGATCGGAACGGCGACGAAGAGACGAAGAAAAATATTTTTTCGCCGGCAAAAATTTTTTGGCCGCGCACCGCGCCGGACACTTGCGCAACGCAAGCGCCGGCAGCGGCCGACCAAAAGCCTTCGCTTCGCTACCGCTGCTGACCGGCAGCCCAAAGACAACCGTGCCGCAGCAACTCGGCGACGCCAGGCATCTCGATCGCTTTCGCATCGTGGCAGAGCGGCGTATGGAACACCCGCCCCTTCCCATACTCGAATGCGAATGCCATGGGTTCATCTTTATGGCTGACTTTCGAGCGCGCTGTGGCCAGCAAGTTGACCGGCCGATCGCCCATCAAGCAGATATACAGCTCGTCGTCGGCCTGAAAGTCGTGCATGCCGCGCACCGCGGGGTGCTGCGGCTGAACGATCTTCACCGTAAACGGTCCGCGCGGGTCGTGCGCCTTGCTGTGGTCGTACGTCTTGCCTGCCAAGTTGGCAAACTCAGGCCAATTCTCAAAGGCGCCACAGGCCAGATGGATTAACATCAATCCCTTTCCCTGTTTAACAAACTTCGCCAGATTCTCGCGCACCTGCTGATCGCGGACGTACGGTTCGTAGTTCTTGAAGTGAACGATGATCACGTCATAGTCGAAAATGGCCGGCGAGGAGAGAAACTCGGCGTCCTCGAGGATCCGCACCTCGAATCGCTTGTCTTTCTCCAACACGTTGCGCATCGCCGGACCGGTTTCTTTCCAGTGATGTCCCGGGTAATCAACGCCGGTCACCAAGAGCACTTCAATGCGCCCCGGATGCTTGTTGGGTTCTTCGGGAGCGGCCGCCGACAAGAGAGTGGTCAACGTCATCAGGCAGATGGGAAGCGCGTGCATGGGAAGGCTCCTGAGGATGGCAAGAGGTTACGTCGGTAAGGCGGGAAGGCTTCAAGCATTGAGTTTAATGCGCCGTCGCTGGTTACTGCAACTCGCGGCGGAGGAATTCCACGCTTTGGCGAATATTGTTGTCGTCGCCGGAACACTCGATCGAGAGGACACCGTTCCACTGAGTCTCGCGAAGATAGGCAATACAGGCGCTAATGTTCGGCGCGTTCACGCCCTTGCCGATCGGCACTTCGCTGCATCCAATGCCCGTCTCTTCGCCGCGCACGGCCGCCGCCAACGCCGGGCTGACATCCTTGATGTGGACGTGGCCGAGGTAACGGCGGAATCGTTTCAGAAAGTCGAGCGGATCCTGACCGGAAATGAAGGTGTTGCCGGTATCGAAGTTCATGCGGAGATATTTGGAGTCAAAATGGGTAAACAGACGCTCCATGAAATCGTAGTTGGTCGTGTATGGCCCATGAGTCTCCACGTCGAGGATGACGTCGTAGTCTTCCGCCCAGGAAAGACACTGCTTGTAATTCTCGCAGGCGATGTGGAAGACCTCGTCGTCGCTGTAGCCTTCGGTCTTGAAAGCGCCGTCGGTGGTGTCGACGATCGGGCAGCCCATGTCGGCGGCGAAGCGGATCGCCTGCTGCACGTACTGCACGCCGAACGTCGAGCCCTCGGGCCCCATCAGGGGAAACGCGCCGTCGATCTGCGACACGCGGAGCCCTTTCTCATCCAGGTAGCGCCGCAGCGCGCGGGGATTCGATTGCAGCGACACGGCCGGGTCGTATCCCAAGCCGTTGACGAAGTACTGGCCATGAATCACGCCGAACTCGATGTGCGACAAGCCATACTTCACGGCCGAGTCGACGGCCGTGCGGAAGTTGCCGCTCAGGACGCGCCAATTGTCGGTGTGCATTCCCAATTCGATCATCCGGTCATCCTCCCTCTTGCGGTTTGAAAGTGTGAGCCGCCCCTGATTGAAATGTGTCCCAGCCGCCCTCGGCTGTGACTAACGCGCGGCGCAGCCGCGCCCCTTGGGGTAACAAACAAATCACGCTGTCTGGCCCCGGAGGGGCCGTTGATAATAGCCCAGCGATTCATCGCTGGGTCAACATGTCGAGAAAAACCAATTTGTCCCGGAGGGACAATTGAAGGTCTTCTGTCCAACGTCCCTTCGGGACGGAGAACTGGATACACGACGCCGGCGGCCGCGTCCCACAGCCAGTCTGGAAACAGCCACCATACTACCAAGTATGGTGCCGCCGTCAACCCTGCCCCGCTCCGCTCAATCGACCGCCGCCGCGGCCGAGACGTGCGTGAGGATGCGCATCATCCCTTGAACCAGGGACTCGCGGTGCTCGGGCGTGCAGATTTCCGGCTCGAAGGCGGCACGCTGTTTGATGCCTTCCGTGGCGTCCATCATCCACGTGACGGCCTGGTGCGGGTCGGGCACTTCCATTTGCTCGCGGGCGCACACCGCCTCGACCAAACCGACGATCAATTCGCGCACGGTGTTGTAGAACTCCGCCCAACCGGCACGGATATCCGGGTCTTGCAACGAGAGGGCAAAGATCTCGGCGGTAAAAACGCGATTATCGCGGTCGAAGAGGCAACTCTGGACGCCGAAACGGAGCACCCGCTCCAACTGGCCGAGCGGATCGCTGCCCCGGGCGATCTCGGCCCGCGCCCGCCTTTGCCAGCGGCGATAGTAGTAGGCGGCGGCGGCGAGGATGACGTCCTTCTTCGACTGGTAATGCCAGTACAGGCTTCCCTTCGTCACGCCGGCATGCGCGGCCACCTCGTCGAGATTGACGTTCTTGATGCCTCGCTGGGCAAACAGTTCGAAGGCACTCTTGGCCAATTTTCCCCGCATCTGCGGCGCAAATACCGGCATACGAACTTCCTTCACCAATAGCCCTTGCTCGCAGATAACTACAATATGTTACCGGTAGGGCGTGGGCAAGGGGGGGGAGAAGGGGGATGTCCGCCGCCATCCGCTTCCGCTACAACATGGATAGTATAGCGTACGGCAAACGCACCGATCTGAATCATCCCAACGACGCGTGGTGCGTTTCCCGCACCCATTACAATCCTTGCAGCTACGTCCCGGCTCCGGCCCGGCATGAATATGTCCACGGCATCTTCCCAGCCCCACGCGCCGCTCAAAGCGGGTTCCGCCGCGGCGCGATCGTTCGGCCGCGCCGCCCGCTGGACGGTGGGCATCGCCACGCTCCTGCTGCTCTCGCTTTCGGTGGGCGGCTATTTCTACCATCGGCAGCGACTGGGGGGCGTGGCCGCCGAGCACCTGCGGCTCTTGTTGAGCGGTCCCGCGATCCTTCAGTCCGGCGCCGCGGCAGAGTACCTGGTAAACACCGCGGCCATCGACGGGCAGCCGCTGGCCGCAGAAGTCGAGGTGGTGCTATCGGACCCCGACGGGAAACGCTTGAAAGCCTACCGCGAGCCCACCGACGAACGCGGCCGCTTGCGGGTGGTCATTCCGGCCGACCTGCCTCTGCCGCCCCTGATCCAACTCAAGGTGGCGGCATGGCATCGCGAAAGCCGGGAAGAGATGGAAATGCCAGTGCGGGTCGAGCCGGCCGGTTACGCCACGCAATTGGCGGCGGACAAACCGGTGTATCAGCCCGGCGAAACTGCCTACTACCGCTCGTTGACGCTCTCGCAATTTCGGCTCGCGGCTCAGCGAGACCTGCCGCTGCGTTATGAGATCCTCGACCCGAAGGGGGCCGTCGTGCCTGGCTCGCCGCTCGCCGGCAGCACGGAGCGCGGCATCGGCAGCGGAGCCTTTGCGTTTCCCGACGATTCGGCCGACGGGCAGCACACGCTGGTCGTCCGCAGCGACGACCAGGCCTTCCTTCCGCAAGAAGACGCGTTGCTCCTTCGTCGCCACCCCGCGCCGCCGGCGAAAGAAACCGCCGGCGCAGCGGACGGAGCGGAGGTGACGTTCTTTCCCGAAGGAGGCAAGCTGGTGGCCGGACTGGAGAATCGGGTCTATTTTACGGCCCGCAACTCGCGGGGTGAACCGATTTCGCTCTCCGGCAAGATTGTGGCCGGCGAGCACGATGCGGCCGCCGGCGGCGAGGAGATTGCCACGCCGCAGACGACGTTCGGCGGCAGGGGCGCACTGAGCTTTACGCCGCGGACGGACGAAGTCTATCGCTTGAAGATCACCAGCCCCAAGGGCATAGCGAAGCAGCCAAAACTGCCCGAGGTGTCAGCGGACGGCAATCTGGTGCTCGCCGCCGGCGGCGGCGTGTTTGCCGCGGAGAAGCCGCTGGAGTTCAACATCCGCGCGACCAAGGCCGGCTTGCCCTTGGTCGTGGCCGCCTGTTGCGGCGGCGTGCAGCTTGGCCAGCAGCCGCTGGCGACCAAGGTCGGCGCCAATCCGGTGGCCATTTCCTTGGACCCTGCCACCGCCGGCGTGATCCGGCTGACGGTGTACGACTACCGTGCTTCTCCACCCAAGGCCGTGGCCGAGCGGCTGGTCTATTGCCGGCCCGCCCATCGGCTGAACGTGGCCGTGACGGGGCAACGCCAGCACTACGCGCCGGGTGAGAAAGTAGAACTGGCCCTCGCGGTGACCAACGAGAAGGGGCAGCCGGTGCCGGCTGCGCTCAGCGCCGCGGTGATCGACAGCGCGCTGCTCGGCGCGGCCGACCATGGCCAGCCGTCGCTGCCGGCCTACTTCCTTTTGACCAGCCGGCTTGCGCGGCCGGTCGACCCGGACGAGGCCGACTTCTGTCTTTCCGATCGGACCAAGGACAACGTGCCGGCCGCCGTTGCCCTGGACCTGTTGTTGGGCACGCAGGCCGAAAAGGAGGCCGAAAAGGTGTCAGGAACCTTTTCGGCGAAACATCCCTTCGGCCTTTCCGGCGAAAGGTTCCTGACACCTTTTCGCGGCGAGCCCCCCTTGGTGTTCGACAACCTCAGCCACATTCGCTCCCGCTACGAGGAAGGTTTGGCCGAGTATCGGGCGGCCCAAACGAAGGTGCTGATCACAGCCATCACCGCCGGCCTCCTTGCTGGATTGGGGCTCGTCCTGTTTGTCGTGATGCTGGGGCTGGTGCGCATCCTTTCCGGCGTGTACCTGTGGATTCCCGCGCTGTGTGCCATCGCTTCCTGCGTGCTTCTTGCCGCCGCTTTGCTGGACCTGAATCGGCTGGCAAGTGGTCCGGAGACCGTCGCGGCGTTTTCGTCGTACCATGCCGCCATCCCCAAGGCCGAAAAAACGGCGGGCCCTCTCCATACGCCGAGTGACGCGGCCGGGGCGGCGAAGGGCCCGGCTGAGCGGTTGCCCGTCCGCTCCTATGCCCATCAGCACGTCGCCGGCAAAGCGGGCGGCGGGGCCGATCCGGCCAAGACCCTGCTTTGGAATCCGCTCCTGGTGGCCGGACCCGACGGCAAAGCAACGATTCGTTTTGAGCTGTCCGACGTTATCACCACCTTCCGCGTGATGATCGACGCACACAGCGACGACCACCTCGGCTCCGCCCGCGCGGAAATCGTGGTTCGGGGCAGTCCCTAACCGTCCCTCGAAGAAGTCGCGTGTCGGGGCGGCAGTACAACTGCCGCCCTAACAACGCCCGCAGACGTCATCAAGTCCAACCGAGGCCGATCCAACGGCCGAACACGGATTCGGAAACGGGCCCCGCATCCAGAGCCGGATCGCTCAGGCCGTAGCATTGAGGATCCGCGCTTTCGTCGTACGCGAAATCCTCGACGCCCTGGGGCTGCTGAACGCTCAACTGGGCCGGATCGGTGCCCCAACGGCTGAAAATGACATCCTGGGGGAGCTGCCCGCCGACTTGTTCTTTCGGTTGACCGAGCGAGGGGATCTCGGCGGTACCGTAGGTCTTGTCGTCCGCAACCCACGCGAACGGCGCGGCCGCCCTGACCAGGGGCGTGCTGGCCGCCACCGGTTGCACCTTGACCACCCCGGCATCACCGCCGTCAAAGGCGGGAATGAGCAGGCTGACCTCGACCGACGCCGAGTCGGCGTTGACGGCCTGGCCGATATCTTGAACCGGCGTGGCACCTGTGCCAAGCTGAGCGAGGTCGGCCGCAATGGCTACCACGGCCGGTGAACTGACCACCACACTGCCCTCCAGCGCAGTCACGCCGCCAATGTCGCCGACGATAACGGGCTCATTGGCCATCACCGATGCGACAAGGCACTGACGGGGCACCGGCGGCGCGACAACGGGCTCATCGGCTGCCGGCAGCGCGACCGCGGGCGCATTGTACGCCGCCAGCGTGACGATGCACGCACTGGAAACCGGTGACGCAGCAACGAACGCATCGGACACCGGCGACGCGACCGCGGGCTCACTTAACACCGGCGACGCGACCACGCACTCACTAGAGAGTATCGACGTGACAAGGGGCACCTCGGACGTCGGCGGCGTCGCAGCGAGGTCGTCGGACGCCGGGAGCGCGGCAACGGGCTGGTCGGACGCCGACGACGCGGCAACAGGCTCACTGGACACGGGCAGCGTGGCAACGGGCTGGTCAGACAGCGGCAGCTCGGCGGGGGGATCGTTGGAAACCGGCGACGCGGCAACGAACTCATCGGACACAGGCGACGTGACCGCGGACTCACCTAACACCGGCGACGCGCCCACACACTCACTAGAGAGTATCGACGTGACAAGGGGCTCATCGGACGTCGCCGGCGTCACAGCGAGGTCGTCGGACGCCGGGAGCGCGGCATCGGGCTGGTCAGACGACGGCGACGCGGCAACCGGGTCGCCGGACACTGGCGCTGCGGTCACGGGCTGATCGGACACGCTTGGCCCGGCAACAAGCTGACTGGACGCCAACGACTCAGCTACGGGCTGACTCGACGCCGGTGACGCAGCGACCGGCTCACTGTACACCGCCGGCCCTGCAACGACGCTCGCCCCGGATACCGTGATGTGGTCCGCGGCCAACAACTGGACCGCTCGGGGATCGGCCTCGAGCGACTGCAACGCCAGTGCCGGGATGTTCTTGATATTCAACGGCCCCGTCAGGTTGTAGTTCGTCAATACCTTGTTCAGGTCGGCGAAGTTCACCACGCCGTCATAGTTGAAGTCGCCTTGGCTCCAACTCATGCCGGTCATGTTGTAGTTCGTCAGTACCTTGTTCAAGTCGCTAAAGTCCACCACGCCGTCCAGGTTGGCGTCGCCGTACAGGGCGGGCATGACGGTCACCTGGTGCGTGGTGGCGTTGTCCACCCAACCCAAGCCGATCGTGCTGCTGGCGGCGGTGCTGTAAAGCTGGTAATCGTGGCCGGCCTGGAAGCTGCTGACTCCGCCGTTGCAGGCCGTATGCAGCAGGCTTTGAACCGTGCTCACCAGACTGCTCTCGTTGGCCGGGTTGGCACTGTAATCCAAGACCAGAAACCCGTTGCTCACATTGGTTCCGCCCGTGTGCGCGGCGGCGTTGACGTTGGTGAGCACGTTCATTGTCGAGGACGCGCCATCGATCTCGAGCGCGCCGCTCTGGACGTTCGTCACGCCGGTATAGCTGCTGCCGGTGCCGGTGAGGACCAGCCGGCCGGAGCCCTCTTGAGTCACGCTGCCGGGACCGGAAATGTTGCCGGCATAGACGAGCGAGCTCGAGCAGTTGAATGCCAGGGCGGAGTTGTCAATGACGTCGCCGGTGATGCCGCCGGCGCCAATTTGCAGCGTGCCGTCCTCGACGAGCGTGCCCGTCGCTCCGGGAGCCAGCGTCAGCGGGAGGGCGACGGAGTTGTCGCCGAGCACGTTATCGATGGCGACGCCGCCGCCCTGGGGATCCAGGGTTACCGCGTGGCCGGAAAGACTGAAGCCGCCGTTCTGGAAAACAATGCTCTGGAAAACGGTGCCGTCGGCAAAGTCATTGAAAGAGGCAGTTTGCGTGCTGCCGGCAAAGACCAGCCGATCGCCGGCTACGGGAGCGACGTCTCCCACCCAGTTGGCCGCCGTCGTCCAGTTATTATCCGTGCCGCCGCCATCCCAGGTCCGCGTCGTGGGCTGATTGCCGAAATCGACGCCGGTGACAACCTGGCCGGAGGCAAGCGTCACGGTGTGCTCGCCGGCCGTGGATGTTGCCATCAGGCTGATCGCGTCAAACTCGATCTGCCCCGGCCCGGTGTAATACTCCGGCACGTTCTCCTCGAAATAGATGCGAACGTCCTCCCCCGCGTAAGCGGACAGGTCGACGCTGTGCGACTCCCAGCCGGTGTCACCCGACGTGCCCGTCGTGGAGAACGAATAGACGGTGCCCAAAATGGCATTGGTGACCGGATCGCGGACCTCGACTTGCAGCGTTCGCGGTTGCCCATTGTCATACCACTGGGCGCGGTCCTGCCACGTCAGTATGTCGGTCGTCGCCGCGGGGATGCTCACATCCTGATACATCGTGTACTGGATCGGCCCGCCGCCGTCAAAGCCGTTCCAGGCATCGTACTCGCCCTGCGGAGGTGAGATGGCGTCGAGCGAGCCACCGCTTCCGGCCGGCGAGACGGTCCAGGGTGCCAGTGGGCTGACGGGCGTGTTGACGGTCCAACCGGTGAAGTCGCCGGTCTCGAAGCCGCCATTGACGATCAGGTTGGTCGTGGCCGTCGTGCCACCCGTGTCATCGCCGCCCAAGGCGGAAACGCCGCTGGGCAGCGACATCGTGCGCAGCCAGGTCCCGTCGCGCGTGAACACGTCGATGCGGTTGCCACCGGGGCCGGCTCCCAGGTAGATCTGATCATCCAGGCAGGCGACGCCGTAGTACTCGCCGCCCAGAGAGGGCGTAAAGGAATGCGTGATCAGGCCGGTGGCGGGGTCGATTTCCAGGACAGTCTGAAAATTGGCCGTGGCGATCAGGGCATCCGGCGCGCGAATGCCCGACAGGCCGCCAACGATTTCCGGCGATCCCGGGTTGAGAGCCCCAATGTTCAGGGTCCGGGTAACGGTGTGGGTGAGCGGGTCGAATTCCAGGATGCTGTCGGCCGTATAATCCTGGATGTAGATCTTGCCATCCAGCGCCGCCAGGCCATCGTAATTGCCCGAACCCGCCGTGATCAGCGTGCTATTGATGACGGCACCGGTGTCCGGGTTGAGTTGCCAGAGGTCGCGAGTTCCGAAGCCATTGATATAGAACAGGCTGGTACCGTCAAAGGCCAAGCCGTCGGGGCCGCCGCTGACGGGTTCAGGGGCGGTGAAATGGTTGATGACGGCGCCATCGGTGGGGTCCAATTCGTCAATTTGGTTGCTGCCATCCGTGGTGACCGCAAACAGCCGTTCCGGTCCCCCTGTACCCACCGAGCCGGGGAACGTTTGCGTCCACTCGGGCTGCATCACCTCGGCCACGGTGTAGGTGCCGGCCGGAAGACCGGTGAAGCCGTAGCTGCCGTCGGCGGCCGTCGTGGTGGAGATCTCGCCGGGGTCCAGGATGCCGTTATGATTGGTATCCAGGAAGACCGTCCAGCCGGCCAGGGGCGGCTCACCGGGATCGCGCACCCCGTTGCCGTTCAGGTCGTTCCACGCGGTTCCATGAATCTCGCCTGGCGGAACCCAGTTGCCGAAATCGATGCCGGTGACGACCTGGCCGGCGGCAAGCGTCACGGGAATCGTTCCGCTGTCGCTGCCGTCCGTGATGCGCACATCGTCGATATGAACGTTGAGGTAGTAAATGTCAGCTTGCACGACAAAGGCGATGCGGACGGTCTGGCCGGCAAAGGCCGATAGATCGGCGCTCCGCGCCGTCCAACTGCCCAACAGGGAGTCACCCGGGTTGGTCGAGAAAAGCGTTGCCAGCGTCTGGTCGCTGGTATTCCTGATCTCGACCCGGTACTGCTGGTCGGGGTTCTCAAACGAAGACGCAAAGTTCCGAATCATATCCTCCCAAGAAAGCGTCAGGTGGCTGCCCGCGGGAATCGTCACGTCCTGATAGATGGCATATTCACCTGGCCCCGTCTGATCGGAAAGCGCACTGTAAGTGCCGTCGTAGGGGGGCAGTGGTCCGTCGGGAGAGGCCGGATCATAGGTGCCGTTATTGATGACGAAGGAGCCGGGGCCGGAATTTTCGAGAGTCCAGCCGGAGAAACTGCCCGTCTCAAAGCCGCCATTGACGATCAAATTGGTCGTCGCGGCTGCAGGCGGACAGGTCTGCGTCCAGCCGGGCTGCGTCACCTCGGCCACGGTGTAAGTGCCGGCCGGCAAACCGGTGAAGGCGTAGCTGCCGTCGGCGGCCGTCGTGGTCGAAACCTCGCCGGGGTCGAGAATGCCGTTATGGTTGGTATCCAGGAAGACCGTCCAGCCGGCCAGGGGCGGCTCACCAGGATCGCGCACCCCGTTGCCGTTCAGGTCGTCCCACTCGGTTCCATGAATCTCGCCTGTGTCGTATTGGAAAGATGCGTTCCAGGCCACATTGCCGCCCTTGTCGCTGGAGCGCAGCACGGCTCCGGCGGCGATGCTCATGGTTTGCGGCCCCAGGTTCGTAACCGGGCTGGTGTTGTAGTGGAAAGTCACCGTGTCCGCGTCGGTCAGCGTGAAACTATCGGCGGCGATCCCGTTGACGGTCAAGTCGCCGGCGTCAATGCTCGAACTCACATAGGGGTCGGAGAAATTGATGACGAAGTCGACGGGCGGTGTCGTGACCACCGACCCGTTGCCGGGAGTGCTGCCGGCCACACTCATGTCCAAGCCAATCGCCAGGCGGGGCACGAGCAGGTTGGCCGCGGGGCTGCCAAGGCCCGTCACCAGGTCATAGCCGGGACCCGCCGAGAAGCCGTTGTTGCCGCTGGTGATGTCGTGAAAATCGGCGCCAGGCAACCCGTAGAGGATCGGTAGCGTCTGCGTGGCTCCATCCAGCGAACCTTCGCCCACCGAGGCGCGCAGTTGGTCGGCGACGCCAATCAAACCGGCCCAGCAGGGAGAGGAAACACTCGTGCCGCCGACGCCCAGCCAACCGCCGGACTCGTACGAATCGTAAACGGCCACGCCCGTACTGGGATCGGCATCAGACGACACGTCCGGGATCTGGCGCTGGCCGGAAGATTGCACGCCGGTTTGGAAGCTCGGCTCGCTCTCGTACAGGCTGGTGCCGCCGCCGCCCTCGCTCCAGCCGGTTTCGCCCAGGTAGGTGCTGCCATTGAGATTCAGCGTGGTGCCGCCCACAGCGACGACATTGGGCGAATAGGCGGGGTACCCGCCCGGCGCCCCGCTATCGCCGGTTGCCGCGCAGAACGTGACCCCCCCATGACCGGCAGGCGTCGTATACAGCGGATTCTGGGCTACCTCGGCCCCCGGGCCGATCACACTACCGATAAAGGACTCATCCCATCCATAGCTCATCGAAATCACCGAGACCCCGGGCAAGTTCCGCGCGGTGTCGACCGCCGTCGCCAAATCGGAGAACGATTGGCTGCTGTACTCGCCACTGTTGGCTTCGATCACCACGATGTTGGCGTTGGGCGCCATGGCATGCGCCCATTCGATGTCCAGGGCTTCTTCCACCGCCCAACCTTCCGTATCGTTCGGCGGCAACGTGGTGCCGCCGTTCTGATTCAGGATGCGGAAGCTGGGCGGATCGGGAAGGTTGATCTCGGGATCGTGATCGAACTTGTACAAGTCGCTGCTCGCGAAGGATGGGTCCGTGCTGTCGACGAAGGCCGGATCGTTATACGCGTCGATCACGGCAATGGTCTGGCCGGTGCCATCCCCGACGACGGAGCCCAGGCTGACTGAATCGACCCCGTAGGCCGCCCGAACCTGTGACGGAACATACCCCACCGAGGACGGCGAGTCCGTCGCCACCGCGCTCCACGCCGCCGCGTTGGATGTCGCGGGCAAAACGAGTGAGGTACCCGCTCCGTTAGTGAGGATCATGTGATCGTAACACGGCGTACCGGAGAGGCTTGCTGCTCCGACACTCAATAGGGTCCGCTCCTCCATCGGTTCGAGTCGCAACTTGTGGAAGTGGCTATTCGCGTGTCTGCCGGCTTTCTGCCCGCGGCGACGGTTTCTCTTGGGAACCAACTTGCCGGCGTGCCTTCCTGGTGACAGCAGACCAAACATGACACCTTCTCCGAAACTAGAGAACGGACTGGAACAGATCGCGGCCGAGCCGACTGCCCCTATTTTAAAGAAACCCCCCGATATTGCAATCAATTTTTCCCAAGTATTAGGAGCCCATTCGACCGCCCTGGTGCATGGGCTACCATCACCGCCCCACGATGCGAGCGGGCGTGCGACGGCAAGGCCGGCGGTGGTATGTGGTTTGCACGAAAGCAGATTAGGGTCGGTCGGTTAAGATGACCGGGAGACGAGCGATGATCCGAAAACTGAAATCGGGCGAGTATCGATTGTACTCGCGCAAGCTTGATCCGCGGACCGGCAAACGGCGTAACTTGGGCACGTTCGATTCGCGTGAGAAGGCCGAACGGCACGAACGCGCCGTACAGTTCTTCAAACGGCGCGGCTAAAGGGAACCAACAGGCGCGGCCCCGGCACGGTCCACGACGCCGTGAATGAGAAAAGTGAAGGCCCGCGACTATCAAGGAGGCAACCGTTCGTTCGCACGGACGTTGTCCTGATCCTCGATTGGCGAGCCTTCAGTAAAATCATTCGCAAGCCGCCCAGGTGGGACAATACACACGTCGGGGGGAACGCAGACTGTGCCTCTTGTCCGCCTGCGAAATCCTTGATATGGTTGCCGGCAGGATCGCGGGGAGTGCGAACCATCGCCGGGCCGTGCGGCGTCTCATGGAAATAGGTACTTGCGAGAGCCTACGAGATTTGCGCCTGTAGCTCAGGGGATAGAGCAACGGTTTCCTAAACCGTAGGTCGGCAGTTCGAATCTGCCCAGGCGTACTTTACATTGTTCGCCGGATTTGGCGATGCAAAGCGATGCAACGCCGGGCAAATTGGTGCGTAACGTCCCATCCACACAAGACTTGGGACGAACTTCTTTCTCCACCAGCGTCGGCGTCCTTGGGCTTTCCTCGGTGCAATCTGGTGCAACCTGGTACGCTATTGGCGCAAGGTGAACGGCACCAATTTCGGCACCTCTCGGCACCACTGTGGGCACCTTTTTCGCGGCTGGCGGGGCACCGTCGGTACCGGTCGCCCGCAATTCGGCGGCATCCGAGGGGCTACGCGGATTGAGCGACGGCGGGGCGGGCAAGGATTCGATAGCCGTCGTTTGGTCGTGTAAACCGATGTGCGTGTAAATCCCCATCGTCAGCCGGATGTCGCAGTGCCGCGCCAGCGTCTGGGCTGTGCGGGGCGAGACGCCAGCCCGCTCCAGGTTGGTGATGAACGTATGGCGGTTCGAGTGGAAATCGGCGAACAGACCTGCGTCATTTTGGTACTCCAAGGTATCTGACATCTCCCTCGCTTTGCGGTCTTCAGGAGTGGTTGCCTCGCCGATCCATTTCTTTCGGGCAGCCGTCAAGTCGTACCGCATCATCTTCGACGTTCGTCGTTCCGTCCCTCCGGGAACCTTGACTGACACAGAAAACAGCAGGTCGTCGGCGCCAAGATCCTCCTTCATCTTCAGCCACTCCCGCAGTCGGTTGGCGACCTCGGGATGCAACACCTGCGTGTCCTGACGCTTACGTTTGCTGTAGGCCGCGGCCACCGTGACCGTGGGCGGATTGTCGTCCAACCGCAGCGATCGCTTGGTGAGGCTTCCGATCTCGGCCTTGCGGTAGCCAGTCCATGCTGAAAGCACGTACATTATTGCACGATCTGGCCCTGGGATACAGACGACTGTTGGACCAGACGCCGCGGCCTCCACTAGCCGAGCGAATTCGTCAGCCGACAGAGCACGCCGATCGTGTCGACGATCAACCTTCACGTTGAGCATTGCCAGATGGACCAGGCGATCGTCGTTAGTGCGACGATCTCGCACGAGCCACCGCGAGAATTGCTTGATCGCCCGCAGGTAGTGGTTGCTGGTCTGAATGCTCAATCCTTCCTCGTCGTCCTTGCCCTGCCGCAACTCCGCCAGAAGCTTCTGCAGTCGGCTGGCCGACAGATCACGGATGTAGGCCCACTTGCAGGCGGCGGCGATTCTCCGTACTTTGGTGGCGACCCCGTACACATGCTGGGCCGTATTGCCCTTGTGTCGAAGGTGCTGTTCAAACGCGTCGATGTGTTCCTTGAGCGGCGTTCTCGCGTGGTCCTCGAAGGGATCGGCTTGCCCGGTGGCCTGGCGTTCTGCTTTAAGGACCAGCTCGTTCAGCATTACCTGGGCGGCAACTTTGTCCCGGGCCAGTGGCACGCGACGCTCGATTCCCAGGGCGTCGCGGAACCGCCCCCACCACTTCTTTGATTTCGCCGCCACCTTCTTCCCGGTTCTCGGGTCGGTGATCCGGATCGGTTTCTTGTATAGACTGGCCATTGATCTGTTCTCCGCGTAATCTTTTGGCCCCACGGTAGGGCTTTCCAGCCTTGTCACAGTTGCCTCGAATCCCGAGGAATTGCAAGGGGATTCTGGGTTTTCACTAGGTTTTCGGGACGATATCCGATAAAGTGGCCACACTTACCGCATGTTGTGCGAATTCGGCCATCCTTGGGTGCGGCATCGATCCAATGCTGCCGGTCGCAGGTGATGCATTTCTCTGAGCCGCCTTCGATATTCCCGCCGGCCCGGAGATGTCTAATGATCTCCGCCCGATGCTCGCCGAGGGCAGCACGCATGTCAGGTGTGAGCGATCCCTCCAGAGCCCGGTACCGCAAACGATCGCCAGCCAGGAACAGCGCCACCTTGTTCTGTGCGAGGGTGCCGAACAGTTGGTCAACGGTCATATCTCGCCCTCCTCCCATGCGTCACCGTTTCGTTCCTGGGCTACCACAGTGGCCCCGGCACTTGCGTCATTTGCGTCATTTCCGTCATTGTGTAGCAGTTCGCACGACTTGGCATCGCTCTGCATCGTTGCCGGCAGGGCTTCTGATGACGCAAACGGATCGGATGACGCAAAGGCCGCCTGCCGCCGGATGGAACAGATACGTCGAGAAGATTCCCGATGGAACTCGACCTGCCAACCGGCCGCCCGCAGGTTCGGCGAGAGCCGCTTAAGGTGGCCGGTCATCGAGCGTCCGTTCGCGGGCCAGATCCGCTGACGCTTCACCTGGTCCGAAACCCGGGCTTCAAGTGCCTGGAGCAGTTCGCTGGAGCTGCCGACCCATTCGCCCTGCTCGTCGAGCATCTCGATCAGCGGTCGCGCGATCGGCGAGGCCTCCAGAGCTACCTCGTTGGCCGACGCGCGATTGCCAGCGTAGGCCGACAGAAACGTGCCCTTTGGCCAACCCAGGGAAGCCTCGGCCGCCGCGACCCAAAGAGCGAAATCCGCCATCCGGGGCAGCGTGTCCAGCTTCGTCGACGGCAATGCCTTCAGGGCACCGGCCACGGCGTCCAGCAGTGCCCCGAGGATCAGGGGCCGGACCTTCTCGAATTCCGTAGATATCTCTGCCTCGGGCCGACGACTTTCCTCCGGAATAACCGGGAGCGAGACGATCACACACCGATCCAACAGGTCCGATCGGGTGGCCACATCCTCAATGCTGGTCAACAGCACGGGGCGCTGCGAATCGAAGATCACCTCGTCCTGGTCCGTGTACAATTCCCGTGTGGCGAAGCCGCCGCCGGTGCTCATTCGGCAGAACGCGTCGGATAGCCAAGGCGGGATGTGCGAGAGGTTGTCATAGGCCAGGCACCACGAGTTGTTCGCAGCGATCATCAGGTCGCGGCCGTCTTGCGGTTCGCCCCGTAGGATCGCCGCGTTTGGATCGACGAGATTACGCAGCAGCCGGCCTGTCGTACTCTTGGCGCTGCCCCCTCGCCAAACAGCGCCAGCACCGGATACGGCCCTCGCGGTCGCAGAGCCGCAACCAGCCATGCCACGACCAGGGACCACGTGGAATCCTCGACGTTCAGAAAGGTGCGAAACTCCTGAAGCGAGCCGCCAGGCTCAGGCATCGGCAACGGGAGCATTCCTGCCGACCGCCGGAACTTGATCAGTGACTCCGTGATTACCTGCCAGCCATTAGGCGAAATCTCGACCACCTCCCAATCGGTGTTGCACAGGTCGAGGTAGACCTTACCGTTGTGTTCGCCGACCCGAACGTGGACCGGGTGCTCCCCACCATCGAACAACGCTTGGGCCTCGATGAGGTTGACCGCCGCCCCAAGCGCCTCTGCATTCATTGCCTTCTCGCACTCCTCGAAGAACTGCTTGGCCAGGAATCTTTTGAACATCTTGGAGCGTACCGACCACGTCTCGATGTGCTCGCCCACCGGGAACGTGGCATAGGCGTCCTTGGCCGGCGTGTGCCAGAGGTCCCAGGCGGCGGCCATGTTGGCAGCGAATGTCGCCTGGCTCTGTTCCTTGTCGTCGTCCCCATTGGCCTGTTCGCTCGCCTTTTCGTCCACATGGTCGGCCAACGTTGTAATCTGGGGATCGACCAGCGGACCAAGGGCGTCCACCTCTATGCCCAGCTTCCCGACCAAGCGTTTGATGAACCGGTCCCGAGAGATGCTGCTGTCGGTGTTGATCCGATCGCGGTGCGACATCTCCCCTCGCTTGGCGACGACGAGCCGCTGTGGTTTGCCAAAGCAGGGCGAGACGGTGAGCGTCAGCGGATCGCCTTCAGGCATCTGGACCTCAGCCGATACGTCGCTCACCTCACCCTCCGGCGACGACGCCGAGGCTTGTTGAACCGGCTGGGCATCGATAATGGCTTGCAGAACGAGTTCGCGGCCATCGGGTCGTCGCAGCACGTCGCGGACGTCTTCACCGTTAGACTCCTTGAATTCCGCGGGCAGCACGGCGACCCGCAGCGAAGACGCCACACCACGAAGCACGCGAGTCGAGTACTGCGCCCCTTCCTCTCCGGCCGAATCACGGTCCGGGATGAGGATCACGTTCATGCCCTTGAACAGTCGGGCGAACTTCGCAGCAAGCCGACATGTATTTAGCCCGCACGCCAGCAGGCCAAGGCTGTGTAACGCCGCGGCGTCCTTTGGCCCCTCTACCAAGTGCCAGGTTTCGCCGGCCTGAGGTAGGCGAACGTTGTCGGCCTCGTGAGGAAAGAAAAGCCCGGCCGGCTTCCCGGAGGCGAACATACCTTTGCCACCGCGGACCGACAGATCAAAACGGGTGCACTGCTTGCCATCGGGCCCGTAGGCCGGAAGACGCACGGTGAACTGGGTAATTGCCTTGGCGCCGAAGACCCGCAGCGACTCGGGCGAGACGCCCTTTTGCCGGGCAATCGCCTGGATCGGATCCTGCGGGGGCGAAGGTGCTGTGGCTGTCTGACCGTTACCGTTCATCGCCGGCTGAAAAATGCCCAGTTCCACCAGCAGCGATATTGCCTGCTCCCGATTGCCAAGCACCTTTTCAGCCAACTGAAATGGCGACCACTTTCCGCCGCAGGAATAACACTGGGCCACACATTCATCCTGGTGCAGGCGAAAAGCATCGCTGGACTGGCATGCGACACACGGGCCGACAAGATCATGCCCTTCCCGTTTAGCAATTGTTATGCCGAGGCGGGTGGCCAGCGCCGTCCCCACCCCCCTGGACGAATTGGAAGATGTGCTCACTGCCGCGCCTCCCATTCATCCCGCCGCGGGCACCCAGCCTCGACCCAGGCCGCCAGTTCATCGGCTCGCCACAGCGTCGACCGTCCGATTCGTACCGGCCGAGGAATCCACCCTGCCGAGTCCCATGTGCGCCACGTTCGCAGCGACTTGCTGCACATGGCGGCAGCCTGCTTGGCCGAAACTAAGAGTTGTGGTGGTGATGCGCGGTCACGTTCTGCAGTTCCCTCAGACAGCGGTCCCGGGGTAGATTCGGGGATGGTGACACTATTCATGGGTCACCCCGTGCCGGTCGTCATCAATCCGGCGCAGCTCGCCGGCGATGTGGGCAACGTCGGCATCGGTAAAGACGCGGGCATGACCGGCCAACCCACAAGGGTGGAGGTTTCGGGAACGAATGACGTATTCAACCCGATGCAAGGGGACGCCAAGCCGTCGGGCAATTTCGCCCACGGTTGGCACAGAAGGGATGGGCTGGGGCATGGTGACCTCTCCTATTGGCTTTTGCCTGCTCTACGGTGCGGGATACACCGAATCCTTTAGCAGGCTTCCAACAGAAAAGGCGTAACAATTGAGGTTACAGTGTGTAACCTTTCGTGTTACAGAGAAGATTCTCAGAAAATCCAGCCGGGGACGGGTGCCGCTGGGCGGTAAGAGCAATCGCCGCCGGTGTCGAGGTATTTCCCTAAGTGGTCGGCAAACCGCGGCATGTTCCACTCGGTTCGACAGCGTTCGATAATTCCCTTGATTGCCTTCGTCACGGCCACGCGGGCGGAAGCGTTGGGATCGTTCAGTCTCGTCTTTCCACCCGTACGCCTAAGTCGGCCGACCTCATCGAGAATTGCTTGGCGGTCTTGCTCTAACCGGCCAACTTCGCTCAAGTTGTTGTCGTCTCGGGCGCGTTCTAGGTGGGCGTCTATTTCCTGCAACTGATCGCGATATACTCGCAGACGTTCCTTGTCCTCCACAATTTCGGGGGACACTTTCACATCGCCGCGCAGTTCTGTCGCCTTGGTAGCTACGTTGGGACGTCGCAGAAGTTCATAAAGATATCGCACACCGGCTCGGTCGGGGAGGATAGCAGCTTCACCATCAAATCGCACACGATAATGGGCACCATCCCGCTTAAAAAGGAAGCGTGGTTCTTCGGCTGCTTCAGGTTTCAAAGTAGCGTCCGGGGACATCGCAAGATCATCCAGGAACGCGCGTACCTCGGGTTCTACAAGTTGCCGGTTCCAGCCCAGGTGTTCTTGAATCGTCCGGCGAACGGGATCATTGGAGCCGTCCGGGAAATAGACGTAATACGTCACGTCTACCATATCGCTTGGAGCGGTTGGCCAGTGTTGCAACAAGGGACTCCGCTCGTCCGAAAATACGTCCCGTCGCGCTCCCAGACCGCATAGAGCTCTTATGGCCGCCGCCCCGTCTCGGCTAATCGCATCGCCGGTTTCTGGGGCAAAGGGTTCCTTGGCGAGATACCGGACTTTGGCGAGATTCCACCACGCATCAAATGCGTCAATGGCGTTTAAGATTGTGTGCCCGGCCCTCCAGGCTGCTTCGGCACGTCGCCGTATGGTCGGTTTCTCAAGATCGCAAATGGTCGGCGGAACGGGGGGAATAGTGTTGGGCCACCCCATGATCGGCCGGGCCGGGTTCTCGGCATTCCCCGCCGGGGCCTCAAGGGCAGACGCATCCAGCCGTAATAGGTTTACCCATAATAGAAACGTCGGCTTTGCTTCCAGCAGGATCGGAGGGGCCGACCCCGGCGGTACGTTCCCAGCCATACGGGTTAAGTGCTTGTTTGCTATGCAGGCGGTAAGGCCCGCCTTAGCCTGTTCCGTGGTGAAACCGGCTTGCACTAGCTCTTGGATGGCTTCAGCCGCGGGGAGAATAGAAGAACCGATGGCAGGGTATTCTCGCCAGCATTTGAGTCCGGGCAAGCCGAGAATTACTCGGAGAACATCTTTCGGGATGGGTTTTGACCCGATCACCGTGGTCTTGCCATCCGACCGGCCCGTGGAAGCATCGTCATCCGCTGGCCTCTCCGGCTCGGCTGGCCGCTGGTCCAAACACCACTGGGCAGCCGCGTTCAAGAAGTCTTGAACCTCGACATACTTTTTCTCGAACAGTTTCTGAAAAGTAGTCTTGCCTTGAAAAATGTCGGAATACTCCTCCTCAGAAACAGGATCGTCCCCCGCCTTCAGCCACATCGGGCGGAACGGAATCACGCCGCCGATCATTTCCATTCCAGGTATGAGCCGGTAGATAATGACGCGCTGCGCACGAGCGAGAATCCGTCCCTCCTTCTCCTTCTGTTTCCATTTCCGAGTTGCTAGGTGACCGCGAAGATGTTGAACAAGTGCCTCGATTTCCGCAACGGTCTGGGGGATGCGGCCGATGGCCGGCCCGTAAACAAACTCCGCCTCCCTTACCAAACCGGGGCGGCCGATATTGGTAGCAAGCGCACGCAGGGCGAGCAAGTGGTTTGTCCACCAGCGCACGCCGATTGGCATGAAGTCGCCGTTGACGAAAGTATCGCCGGGAAGGTGTGTTAGACCGAGGCCACCACGTTCACCAGACGCGGGACGCAACTTTCCCTCGTAACCGAGCCGACACGCCGCGATCCAGACAGCTCGGTCCAACTCATCGAATCGCTTCCGCCGTTCGGATGCGTACGGGAGCAGGCTGTTGTCGGGAACGTGGGCAAGCAAAGCATCAATTGCCTCCGTCAAAGACTTCGCCAGATCCGGCGATGGTGAGTCAGCCATGATTTCGCCTGTCGATGGGGCAGGTCGGCCTGAGCCCGCCCCGCCGGTCCCTTCGCTTTTCACTAGCTCGTGAAATCGCACGGCAGCATCCCCGAGGGGGGACAGCAAAACCATGGTCTTGCCGCCTTGCCGGCTCCGCTTCCATTTCCGATTTGGGATGGTCAGCAGGCCCAACCGCCCCCCTCTATCACGTCCGGTTTGAACCAGGCCGGAATCGCTTTCCAGGGAACGCGGCCATGTTCGTCTTGATGCTGGTAAACATACTTCAGTAGATACAAGACGCGGGGTGGGACTGACCCCATAGAAACGGGCGTCGATCGCGGCATGATTCTACAATCCTTTCTTCCGTGCCGGCCGCGGCGGGATCGTGGGCGATTGCAGATTTCCCATAACCCCGCTTTGGCCGCTTGGCCGGCTCCCCGTCGGCAGGTCCGGCCGTCCTAATCCTTCACACCATTCTACAAGAGTTGCTGCAATGTTTAGAGGTAGAACATCGCATCGAAAACAACCCCGATCGCATGTCCTATCCGGACACAAATTGCAAGTGGTTGCGACTACCCCCCCGTTGTTTTGCGAAAAAAAGGATACTTTTGAGGGCAGAGGGGTGGCGGGGGTAGTCTTGTCGGCCATGCCCCCGTGGGCGCCGACGTTGGCCCACGCGGGCCATTGGGGGGGCGGTTGGCGCCGGCCTTTTGCTGGTACACGTCAACGCGGACCAATGGAAAAGCGAGTACCACCAGGGCCTTGCCATGCCGGCGACGGAACCGCTTGCAATCACCCTCTACGATGCCGCAAGCATGACGGAGCATGACGACTTTTGCCAACAATTCACGGCCGAGCGGCAGATCGAAAAATGGTTTGAAGGCCGCGGCGAACTCCGAGCATGGGAACGGGTGGAGCGGCAAAACCACCAGCTTGACGCGGGCTACAACGCGACGGCCGCGGGGCACTTCATTTTCACCAGACGGCAGCAGCCGACCGCCCCAACCGTTGCAGAGTGGGTGGCCAGACGGATGTCACGATGAACAGACGGAGAAAATCACGCCTTTCGTTGCTGCTCCCCGAGATCACAAATCGTGGTGTCGTATTTCTCGCTCAGATGTAAGCGTCCGCCCGATCCATGCTTGACGGCTGTAGTAGGCTGGTGGCATTCAGTCTTAGCTGGCAAGGAGTCACGTTATGGGTAAACCCGGTCGGCCTGGTCCGAGTCTTGACGACTACT
>Ga0181520_10001501_pt1 | contig 47140 bp, 47 predicted proteins | sample PEATcosm2014_Bin_29_FD_132451 | JGI IMG/M metagenome (GOLD analysis project Ga0181520, IMG submission 132451) | Peatland microbial communities from MTU Mesocosm Facility, Houghton, MI, USA - PEATcosm2014_Bin02_30_metaG | ecosystem: Environmental > Terrestrial > Soil > Wetlands > Peat | place... | reverse complement strand
TCTCCAGCCCATAATGACGTTGTAATCAAACGCCCATGGACTTGTGCAGTGTCAGGCATGTCCCCGGTTCAATCTGTCAGGCATGTCCCCGGTCTGTACCAGGGGTACCCCCCCCTCCCCCCCCTAAAATATATTTATTGGCGTAAAGATTTTGCAGGTAATTATTTCGATACGGTCCTGAAATTCGTAACTCCCAATTTAACCGGCGTAGAATCAGTAATACTCGCGAAAAAAGTTACTTTGCCTCTGGCGCGCCAGACTGAGAGATGGCCTTGCCGGCGGTCGCGGGGTTAGCGCGATGAACCGCAGTCTTCGGCGTCGGCTTGCCTCTCTGCGGCGTCACCGTCACCAAATGCGCAGACGTTGGAGCTTCGACCATCGGCCCGTTCAGCGTCTGCGGCTTGCGCTTGGCTACGGCGCTCGAAAAGCCGCCTTGACCGGCTGAGCGCGGCGGAACTGAAATCGCACTCGAGGGTTGAGCCGGCTGAACGCGAGAGGACACGACCCAACTGCCGGCGACCACTCCGCATACTATCGCCGCCGCCGCCGCCGTGCGCGCGAATGAGCTTTGCATCCAGGTAGAGTCCAGACGCATTATCTCTGGCCAGCGCAGAATTCGAGCTTTCGGCGAAGCCGTCCTTGCCGCCGCGCATAAACCGGCCTGCACGCGCTCCTCAAGCCCTTCGGGCGCGGGAAGGCTGGCGATCAGCCGAAGCGTTGCTTCAAACTTGCCGGAATCGAAAGTGCTGTCAAACGGACCCTTCGCAGTTGAATTCATCACAAGCTCCTTTCCACATAGACCGACGGGGAACGGATCTCTGTTCTCTGTTCCCTGACTTCATCGCAAACTCCTTGCGTGGTCCAGCAAACCGGCCATCAGATTACGGGCGCGGAAGAGGCGCGAGCGGACGCTGGATTCGCTGATGCCGAGCACCGAGGCGATCTCGACGCTGTTCAGTTCCTCGAAGGCCGATAGCAACAGCACCTGACGCTCCTTGGTGGGCAGCTTTTCAACGCAAGCCAGCACGTGGGCGTGATGCTCAGCGGCAGCGGCGCGCTCTTCGGCGCTCAGTCCCGTGGCGGGCAGCACGCGGGCCAACTCGGCCACGTCGTCGGTCTCCGGGCGGGTCTTCGCGCGGCGTTTGCGGTCGAGTACGACATTCCACACGATGCGGATCAGCCAAACTCGCTGGTCGCGCACCTCGTCGAGTGTCTCGCGATGGCGCAGCACGCGCACGAAGGCCTCCTGCACGGCATCCTCGGCGTCGGCGGCGTTGCGAAGAACCGAGTAGGCAACGCGATAAAGCGTGCCCGAGTACTGGCTCACCAGCGCGGCAAGCGTTGCCTCATCCGTGTGCTGGCGAGCTTCGTCGTGCACTGCCTTGTCTGCGATCTCCATCCAACCTGAGAATACTGCCTGACCGGCGCTCATAGTCCACCAGACGCGCCCGGAAGTGAAAATGCTCAAATATTCGCGGCGGGGAACAAACGAAAAAGACTCGCGAAGCTCTTCGCTCCGCGAGTCCGTCGGGGTTGATCTGCCGGTGCTCCTACTTGCCGGCGAGCTTCTGTGTGGCAATCGAGCCGGCCATGCCGTCCTTGTCAGCGTCCTTGACCTTGGCCCACAGCGCCTTTGCCTGATCCTGCTTGCCGGTTGCGGCGTACAGATCGGCCAGGTCTAGCTGCGCCGCTGCTAACGACACCGTCGCCGACGGCTTCGCGATCAGCGCATTGTAAAGCGTAATGGCATCGGCATCGCGGGAGCTCTGGTGATAGAGGCCGGCCAGGGCCAGCTTGGCCAGATTGGAGAGATCGCGGTCCCAGGAACCAGCCGCTGTCTTCAACTCCGTCTCGGCCGAGGCGGTCTGGTTCATCTCCTCGAAGGTGATACCGGCAAAGTAGTGAGCTTTCGCGCCCTCGGGCAGCCAGGCATACTGCTTGGCCACGGCGGCGAAGAGCTGGTTCGCGGCTTTTGCCCGGTCGGCCGCTGTCGCGTAGACTCCGCTGGCGGCCGGTGCGCCGGGCTGGGCCAGCGGCGCGTTGTAAGCGTCCAGGGCAGCGCCAAGTGCGGTGTCGGCATAGCCTTCACTCAAGTTCCAATAAACCGACGAGCCGATAGCCGCCAACAGTACGACCACGGCAACGATCACCCAGCGCAGAACGCCGGAGCGGTGTCCACTGATCCAGCTCATGCTGCTCACGGTGGCCTGGGCAAAGCTGTCCTTCTTCAACGCATGACGGGTTTTTGTATCCACGGGGTCTCTTCTTGTCCTTGATCTCTAAACTTGCAAGCGGCCATGTACAACTAAAAGCGCCGCCGCTGCAACCACATCAGTCTATCAGCGCGCCAACAGAGGCGTCTACCCAATGCGGCTGGCTTGCAAAAATGCACCGCTAAACTAAGAAGCGGGCATCCAACGCCAGGAGTGGAATGACTTCCTGATGCCGGACGCCCGCTGGACCCTGGACCGGGTCTAGGTGATAACCTCAGTCTAGGCTTGTTTTTGGCGATTGCAAGTTCTTTTTTGAACATTCATTCCCAAAAGTGACCAGAATCACGGGAATCCGGAATTTGGGTTCTGTCGCGTTGACTTGATGGTCCGCTCCTGATACAAAAAAGTGTTCACCCACGAAATCGAGAGACCAGAGCGCCCGCCCGGTAACCTGGGCAAACTGGAGTATCTGGGCAAACGGAATCACCAGAATCATCAGAACCAGCCGAGCAAGCAGAATAAGCGGAGCCATCAGAACTAGCCGTACAACCTCAGCAAGCCGGACCAGCATGGAAATCATTCAACAACTCGGGACGCTGTTTTTAGGCGCCGTACCCACCATTCTGCTCTTCATTGTGCTGGTTCTGGCCTACCAGTTCCTGGTACAGGGACCGCTGACCCAGACCCTCAAAGCACGTCGCGCCTTGACCGAAGGCGCTGTTGAAGACGCTCACCGGGCGATGACCCAGGCCGAAGCGCGCGCAGCCGAGTACGCCGACAAACTGCGCCAGGCTCGTGGCGAAGTATATAAAGTGCGCGAGGCGCGCGTGAAGCAGTGGAATACTGAGCGCGACGCTGCTGTGGATCTAGCTCGTAAGGCCGCCGGCGTGAAGGTCAGCCAGGCCAAGGCGGAGTTGGAAGCCGAGGCCGCGCTGGCCAAGACTGCGATTCAAGCCTCCGCCAGTGATTTAGCCAATCACGTAATGCGCGCCGTGCTGCCCGCAGCCGCCGGGGGTTCCCGTTGAGAGATTTCGTAGCAGATTTGATGCCAGATTTCATGCCGCACTCGCGTCAACCCCGTCGAATTTTCCGCGTTCTGTTGCTGGCCGTATTGACTGCCGGCATCTCGGCAACGCCCTGCCGGGTTGCGGCGCAGGAGCCGGCCCCGGTGGTCAACTCCACCGCGCCAGCCGCCGCTTCCAGCGAGACAGCCAAACCCGAGTCTAGCGAAGAAGCGCAAACCAACGCCTTCCGCCTCGAAGGCCCGATGGTGAAATGGACGGCCAAGACCTTCCACCTGAGCCTGGAGGCGACAGCCACCCTCTTCGAGTTCATCAACTTCGCGATCATCTTTTTTGGCCTGGGCATTCCCCTCTTCAAATTCCTGCCCAAGTTTCTGCGCAGCCGCCGCGAGAAGCTGAGCGCCGATCTTGATTCTGCCCGCAAGGTGAGCGAGGAAGCCAGCGCGCGGCTGAGCGCGATTGAAGCCAAGCTCTCCGGCCTGGACAGCGAGATTGCGCAGATTCGTGCCCAGGTCGAGCAGGAGAGCAAGCAGGACGAGGCTCGCATCAAGGCCTCCATCGGAGAAGAGAGCTCCCGCATTGTGGCCGCCGCCGAGCAGGAGATTGGCTCGGCAGCCGCGCAGGCGCAACGCACGCTGCGCAACTTTGCCGCCGATCTGGCCATCACGCAGGCCGCCGGGCAATTGACACTGACACCGGAGAACGACCGGGCGCTGATCGCCGAATTTCTGCAAGATGTGACGAATCATGACGGGTCCGGAAACGGCAAAGGAGGGCAGAAGTAAATGGCAGCCTTTGTAGCGCGTTATGCCTGTGCCTTTGCCGACGTGGTAGCCCAGCAAAAGCTGGACTCAGCGGCGCTCGACCGGCAGTTGAATGATTTTCTGGCCACCTGGGAGAGAAGCGCCGAACTGCGCGAGTTGTTCGTCAACCCGGCGGTGGCCGCGCAGCAAAAAATCGCGGTTCTGGACAAGATGAACTTGCATCTCAAACTGCAAAAAGAGCTGCGCAACCTGCTGGCCGTGCTGATCAAAAACGACCGCATCGTTGATGTGAAGGAAGTGGCCGCGGCTTATCGCGCGGAGTTGCAGGCGCGGCAGGGCATTCGTCCGGTGGAGATTGTGACTGCCCGCGAATTGAACAAAAAGGATCGCGAGGGATTGGTGGCTGGAGTGGGCCGTCTGGCCGGCGCAGAGATTCAGGCCAGCTTCAAATTGGACACATCCATCCTCGGCGGAACAGTGGTGCGCATCGGCTCGACGGTCTATGACGGCTCGCTGCGCGGACGGCTGGAGAGGCTGAGAGCAGTGATCAGTGGTCAGTGATCAGTGGTCAGAGGCGACAATTGGCGGCAGCGGATTTTTGGAATTTGAATCAGAATTTTAGGCTTTGAAAGGGAGGCAGGAGTTCAGCGGTTTGATAAGGTCAGAACTCGCAAGATGCAGAGAACTGACCACTGACCACTGACCACTGATCACTGTAAATGGCTCAGATCAAGGCAGACGAGATTACGCAGCTTCTTCGCGAGCAGATCGCGAACTACGACGCGAAGGTCCAGGTGGATGAAGTCGGGACCATCACATCGCTGGGCGACGGCATTGCCCGCTTGCACGGCCTCGACAAGGTGATGGCCGGCGAGCTGCTCAGCTTTCCCCACGGCATTGCCGGACTGGCGCTGAGCCTCGAAGAGGATTCAGTGGGCGCGGTGATTTTGGGCGAGTACACCGAGTTGAGCGAGGGCGACGAGGTCAAGCGCACCGGCAAGATTCTCTCGGTCCCGGTGGGCGAGGGCATGATTGGCCGCGTGGTCAACGCGCTCGGCCAGCCGATTGACGACAAGGGTCCCATCGCGTCGACGAATTTCCTTCCCATCGAGCGGCTGGCTCCCGGCATCATCGACCGCCAGCCGGTGCGTGAGCCGATGGCCACCGGGCTCAAGGCCATCGACGCAATGATCCCGATTGGCCGCGGACAGCGCGAGCTGATCATCGGCGACCGGCAGACGGGCAAGACCGCCGTGCTGCTGGACACGATCATCAACAACGCCAAGAACGATCTGATCTGCATCTACTGCGCGATTGGGCAGAAGCGCTCGTCGATTGCACAAGTCGTCCAGACGCTGACCGAAGCCGGCGCGATGGGGCACACGGTGATCGTGGCTGCATCAGCCTCGGAGCCCGCGCCCCTGCTTTACATTGCGCCTTACGCGGCCACGGCCATCGGCGAGTACTTCCGCGACAACGGCAAGCACGCGTTGGTGATGTACGACGATCTGTCGAAGCACGCGATGGCCTATCGCGAAATATCTCTGCTGCTGCGCCGTCCGCCGGGCCGTGAAGCCTATCCCGGCGACGTCTTCTATCTGCACTCGCGCTTGCTCGAGCGGTCGTCGAAGATGTCCAAGGAAAAGGGCGGAGGCTCGTTGACCGCGCTGCCGGTGATTGAGACGCAGGCGGGCGACGTTTCGGCCTACATTCCGACCAACGTGATTTCCATTACCGACGGACAGATTTTTTTGGAGACGGACCTCTTCAACTCCGGCGTGCGCCCGGCGGTGAATGTGGGCTTGTCGGTTTCGCGCGTGGGTTTCTCGGCGGCGATCAAGGCCACCAAGCAGGTGGGCGCGACGCTCAAGCTCGATCTGGCGCAGTACAGAGAGCTGGCGGCCTTTGCCCAGTTCGGCTCGGACCTCGACCCGCTGACGCAGAAGCAGTTGAATCGCGGTCAGCGCTTGACGGAGTTGCTCAAACAGCCGCAGTTCCAGCCCCTCACCTGGCAGCAGCAGGTAGTGGCGCTCTTTGCCGGCACGCAAGGCTATCTGGACGATCTGCAAATTACCGAGATTCGCGCCTTTGAAGTCGGCCTCTACAAGTACTTTGACAATGCGCAGACCGCGCTTCTCGAAGAGCTGACCAAGAAGAAGGCGCTCGATGACGATCTGAAGGCCAAGCTGCACGCTGCGTTGAAGGAATATGCGGCGAATTTCAAGGCGGAGCAGGCGGCGAAGTAGCTGACAGCTTACAGCAAACAGCTGACAGTCGAAATAGATTGTCGAGAACTGCAAGCTGTAAGCTCAAAACGGAAAGCTGTTAGCTGTTAGCTGGCAGCTGTGAGCTGGAAAATGGCAAACGTACTCGATTTACGGCGTCGCATCCGCAGCGTGAAGAACACGCGGCAGATCACCAAGGCCATGAAGATGGTGGCGGCGGCGAAGCTCCGTCGCGCGCAGGAGCGGGCGCTCTCGGCGCGTCCCTACGCCCGGATGATTACCAGTGTGTTGGAGTCGCTGACGCGGCGCGCGGAGATCTTCGATCCGGCTACGGGCGAGCTGCGCCATCCGCTCTTTGCCACGCGCGAAGAGAAACGAGTTCTACTGATCGTCATCAGCGGCGACAAGGGCTTTGCCGGCGCCTTCAACGCCAACATCCTCAAGACGGCCTTTCAATTCATCGGCGGCAATCCGGACAAGGAGATCGACGTCGAGGCGGTGGGCCGCAAGGCGCGCGACCTGATGCGGCGGCGCTATCCGGTTGCGGTTTACACCGAGCAGAAGGATGAGAGTGGCGGAGTCCTCCAGGTGAGAGAGCGTAAGGCCAAGGTCGAAGTGACCGGCGACCATCCGGGAATGCTGTTGAAGCTCGAGACCGGCCGCGTCTACGAGCTTGCAAAGAGCGTGATCGACCGCTATGTGCACGAGGAGATCGACGCGGCCTACATCGTCTACAACGAATTCAAATCGGTGATTGCGCAGCGCCTTGTCGTCGAGCGCCTGCTGCCCATCCTTAAGATTGGAATTCCGCAGATTACCGGCTCTCAAGAGCCGACCGAAGCGGAGCGTGAGCGCATGGCCGAGGCCGCTCTCTCGGCGGGCATTGTGATTGAGGCGGCAGACACCGCCGAGGCCGACGAAGAAGCCAAGAATTTCGGCACCAGTCAGGTGGACTACATCTACGAGCAGCCGGCCGAGGAGCTTTTCAACGGCCTGCTGCCGCAGTACATCTCTTCGATGCTCTATCACGCGATGACGGAGTCGGTGGCCGCTGAGAATGCGGCGCGCATGACGGCGATGGATTCGGCAACCAACAACGCCTCGGATATGATCGACTCGCTCACGCTGCACATGAATCGCGTGCGCCAGGCGGCCATCACCAAGGAGATCATCGAGATTGTTTCCGGCGCTGCGGCGCAGTAAGACAGTTGTCAGTGGTCGCGACGGGTTGAGGAGAGTGGTTTTGAAAGTGCGGCTTGAGTCGAGTCAATAGAATTGAGCTTTGTAACAGGGCACGACTTCAGTCGTGCCGAAGTGAGCAGAAAAGGGAACGGGCTTTAGCCCCTGAGGAAATCAGCTTTGTAAGGATTTGCGATGAACGTCCGTGAACTTTTGCAGACCGAGTTTTGGAGCAAAAAAGCATTGCGGAGAATTTTGATTGGATTTGGAATTATTATTTGTTTGCTTGTCGTAGGTTTTGGTGCTTTGTACTACGTTGAGTGGCATTGGCTTACACCCGGAGCGAGAAAAACAGACAAGGTAGTTTTGGCACAGATTGACTCGTTGCAAAATCTTGAGTTGATCAGCCGCAAGGATTTTGAGGCAAGAGAGAGTGGGTTGCAAGAAAAACTGAATAAAGCCGGCCAAGCTGCCTGGACATTACGGGACAAGGGCGTTTATTCGGAGTTGTACTTTTATCTCTATGCAACCGAGCGAGAACAAGCTGCGGTTTGGGAGCAAAACCAGATGCAGCTAGGCGATTCTTCGATTACGAACTCAGATCGTGAGTTGAATCGAAAGGAAATCACGACTGAGGAAGAACAAGTGCGGTCCTATCGTTTTTTTTTGCACTACCAGTTGGACTAGCAAGAGTTCAGAACTCGAAAAGGCAGAAAACATGGCAGAGAACATCGGCAAGGTAATCAAGGTCTCCGGCCCGGCCGTGGACGTGCAGTTTGAAGAAGCGACGATGCCGCCCATCTATCAGGCGCTGCGCGTGGTGAGCGACGGCTTCAACGTGCCCGAGCCTATCAGTGTGATCGTCGAGGTGCAGCAGCATCTGGGCGAGGGACGCGTACGAACCGTGGCGATGACGGCCACCGACGGCATGGTGCGCGGCATGAAGGCCATCGACCTTGGCAGCCCCATCAGCATGCCTGTGGGGAAAGAGACGCTGGGCCGCGTGATCAACGTGATCGGCGATCCGGTGGACAATCTTGGTCCCATCGGCGAGAAGCAGCGCATGCCGATTCACCGGCCCGCGCCGCTCTTCGACGAGCAGGTCACGCACGAAGAGATGTTCGAGACCGGCATCAAAGTCATCGACCTGATTCAGCCCTTCCTCAAGGGCGGCAAGATCGGCCTCTTCGGCGGCGCCGGCGTGGGCAAGACCGTCGTCATCATGGAACTGATCAACAACGTGGCCAAGAACCACGGCGGCTACTCGGTCTTTGGCGGCGTGGGCGAACGCACCCGCGAGGGCAACGATCTGTGGCTGGAGATGACCGAGTCGGGCGTCATCAAGCCCGGCGACTTTGCCAACTCCAAGTGCGCGCTGGTCTACGGCCAGATGACCGAGCCGCCCGGAGCGCGTCTGCGCGTGGCCTTGAGCGCCTTGACCGTCGCCGAGTACTTCCGCGACGTGGAAGGCTCCGACACGCTGCTCTTCATCGACAACATCTTCCGCTTCACGCAGGCGGGCAGCGAAGTTTCGACACTGTTGGGCCGTATGCCTTCGGCCGTCGGCTATCAGCCGAATCTGGCTACCGAGATGGGCGAATTGCAGGAGCGCATTACATCGACTAGCAAGGGTTCCGTCACTTCGGTTCAGGCGGTCTACGTGCCTGCCGATGACTTGACGGATCCTGCGCCGGCGACAACCTTTGCTCACCTCGACGCAACCACCGTTTTGAGCCGGCCTTTGTCGGAGCTGGGCATTTATCCGGCGGTCGATCCGCTGGCCTCGACCTCGCGCATTTTGAGCGCGCGCATCGTCGGCCAGGATCACTACGACGTGGCGCAGGGCGTCAAGCGCATTCTGCAACGCTACAAGGATTTGCAGGACATCATTGCGATCCTGGGCATCGACGAATTGTCGGAAGAGGACAAGCTCACCGTGGCTCGCGCCCGCAAAGTGCAGAAGTTCTTGTCACAGCCCTTCCATGTCGCCGAGCAGTTCACCGGCATTCCCGGCGCGTATGTGAAGGTGGCCGACACGGTGCGCAGCTTCAAGGAGATCATCTCGGGCAAGTACGATGACATTCCCGAGCAGGCCTTCTATATGAAGGGCGCTATCGAAGAAGTGCTGGAAACCGCCGAGAAGCTCAAGGCGAGTGTGTAAAGCAGCCTCTAGCTGATCTGTCGAGGCCCAGCGAATGAGATTGGCTAGAAGCTAAAAGCTAGAAGCTAGGAGCTAGGTTTTTATGGCTGACGAAACCAAACAACTGCGAATTCGGCTGGTGACGCCCGAGCGGACGCTCTTCGATCACGCGGCCTCGGCGGTCGAGCTGCCCTCGAAGTCGGGCTACATGGAAGTGCTCTACGGGCACGCGCCGCTGGTGGCCGAACTGGGCGCGGGCGACGTAACCCTGCATGGCGTGACAGACTCGAAAACTGGCGGCAAAGCCGGTGGCGACCAACGCTACAACGTCAGTTGGGGCTTTGCCGAGGTGCTGCCCGACCGGGTCACGATTCTGGCTGCGGACGCGCTGAAGCCCGAGGAGATCGACGTGGCGCGCGCGCGCGAGCAACTGGAGCGCGGCCACAAGCTATGGAGCGAGGCCGGCGACAGCGAAGACGCTTATTCAAACGCTCTGCGCGTGATCGCCGAAGCCGAGGCCAAGATCGGCTCGGCGGCGGAGAAGCACTGAGGCTCATTCAACCCGCGGTTTCAAAAAGAACGGCCCTGCTTCAGCGAGCAGGGCCGTTTCATTTTCCGTCAATTCCTTTACTGCTTGAGAATCCAGCTTGCCATCTTGTCCAGGGCGACGGGCGAGATGGTCTCCTCGATCTGGTTGTACTCGCTCGGCGCGCCGGTCTTGGCCGTCTGGAATAAGTGATTCAGCCCCGGCAATTCATCCACTTCGAAGTGCGTGTTGCCTCCATCTTTGAGCGCCTTGCGAATCGCGGGCAGGTTCTGCGCGGGCGGCACTTGCAGATCGAGCGATCCGTTGATCGCCAGCACCGGGCACTTGACCATGCGCAGCGCCGGAGCCGGATCGTAGCTGATAAAGAAGCGATACCAGGGCGAGGTAAGCGCCCTGATTTGCCCGGTGATCTGGCCCTCCGGCACTCCATCGGCCACGAGTTTCTCGCGCAATTTTCTGTCGAGAGCCGCCTGGTCCTTTTCCGACTCCACCAGCGTCAGCACCTCCCGCTCCTTGGCGGCATCGGCCTCAGCTTTTTCCTTGCTCCCGTCCCCGGCTTCTTCGATCAGACGAAGTTGCTCCACAATGATCTGGTCTCCCGGCACGCCGGTTCCGGCCATCATCACAATAAACGCAACATCCTGGTTCCGAGCCGCGACCATAGGCGCGATGACGCCTCCCTCGCTGTGGCCGATCAGGCCTATCTTATGCGGGTCAACTTCCGCGCGCGTCTTGAGGTAAGCCACGCCCGCTTCAACATCAGTAGCGAAATTGGCAGTCGTGGCCTCGGCGTATTCTCCGCTGGATTTGCCAAAACCGCGCTTGTCGACGCGCAGCACTACGATGCCCTTGCGAGTGAGATAGTCGGCCAGCACCAGAAACGGCTTGTGGCCCATCAGGCTTTCGTCGCGGTCGTGAGGACCCGAACCGACAATCAGTAGTACCGCGGAGAACGGGCCTTTCCCGGCTGGAACAGTCAGCGTTCCCGCCAGGGTATTGCCCGCGGCATTGTTGTCGTAGCTCACATCTTCTTCGCGATAGGGATACGGCTTGACCGGATTTTGCGGGCGGTGAACCTCCAGCTTGGATTCGTCCGTGACGCGCGTGAGCAGCAGCGGAATGGGATTGCCCGCCTGCGTAAAGGTGCTATCGATCGAGTTCAGATCAACGGCAATCGTGCCGCTAAAGACCGCTTCAAACTGCTTGAAGGCAACCGTCAGTAAACTTCCGCTGCGCGAAATCGAGGAGGCGGGGAAACCCGATGCTCCCTGGTCGGGACTGTCTCCGGTTGCCTTGAGCCCTTCGACAGTGTTGACGATGTGCAGAACGAATTTCATCTTGAATGTGCCCATATTCAGCTCGCCCATCCACGCGCCATCGATATCCGAAGGCGGTCCCAGTTTGACCGCCGGCTTGGGAGCCGCCGCCGGGGCGCGTGTGAAGTTGAGCGGAAGCGTGCCGCCCTGCGTGAATGTGCCGTCGATCTCCGTCGCATCCTTGTTGAGTGTGCCTTCATAGGTGATATGAGCGGCATCGACGGCAAAGACGAGCTTGGAATCCTTGAGAGAAATTGAGGTCAGCGGCATAGTGCCGCCCTGATCGACGTTGTCCATGGTTGCCGAAAGGCTTCCATCCTTGGCCGCGGTGATGTGCAAAAGTAGGTGGAGTGTGGGACCTGGAGTCACCAGCGTTCCCTGCCAATCTCCGGCAACTTGCGCCTGCGCGTGGCCGAGCGGCGCCAGGGACAATGCGGCAAGAACCATGAGGGCGAGCCCTGAAGTAATAAGATGGGATTTCATCGATCTCCTTTCACTACAGGTTAAAGTACGTTAGAGTTCGCCGCGCCGTTCCAGTTGTTTGTAGATCACCAGCGAATAGACCACCGACGCCAGCAGTGGGACTAGAATAGCCAGCAGCGCCCAGAGATAGAGGCCTGCAATCGACAACGCCAGTCCGACCATCCCGCCAGCCACAGTGATTCTGGCCGCAAAGCGATGCGTCTCATTCCAGACCCGCTCGCTGGTCAGTGTCCACGGCGTTCTGATCCCGAGATAGAAGTTCCGCCGCAGCTTGCCCATCACGTTACCCGTCAGAACTATGAATAGGCTGACTCCGCAGAGAACGGTCCGGCCCATGCCGATGGCGCGTCCGCAATCAGCCCAGAGTATGACGGCATAACTGTAAGTCATGATGCCGAAGACTAGCAACATCACCCTATGGTAGGTTGACCAGAATCTGTCGATCTCAAAGCGCTTGGGCGAGAGCCCGGGAAGCAGCCAGGTCAGCCCCATCACTGCGGTCATGAAGCCGGGGCCATAGAGATATAGCTCCCACCTCGGTCCGTAGCGGTCGGGCTCAAAGTGATAGTTCCAATGCAGGGCAACACTGGCCGGGAAGTGAGGATATAGGACTGCTGTGGCGGCCAGCGCCGCCGCAATCAACAGTATTTCAAAGAGAAAAACCTTGCGCGTCATTGTTCTTTCGCTCCTTTCTGTTTACCGTCGCCGATCAGATCCATCGCCCAGGCCATCAGGTCCTCGACCACGGTAGTATTCATCCCATACCAGATTTGCTGGCCCTCGCGGCGGCTGGTAATCAAGTCGGCCTCCTTGAGTACGGCGAAGTGATGCGACATTGAGGGCTTGGTCATATCGAACCGCTCCGCCAGGTCTCCGGCCGTCCTCTCCCCTTTGCGCAACAGGGCGAGAATCTCCCTTCGAGTAGGGTCGGCCAGCGCTTTGAAAGCTTCATTGTTCCTCATACATGATTAGCCTTTCGACTAATTAGATAACAATCTAAATATAATCCACGACAGAATTCGTGTCAAGTATATTTTTCGGGTAATCTGACCAAGGGCGCATCTGCTCATCCCTTGCACCCCGGCCAACTTCAATCTATGGTCGTCTGTGCGTAAGATAATAAACCCGAGGCCGCTTTCAAACGCGAGGAGGAACTTTTGCCATGCAGACCCTTCGATCCCGCCGTCAAATCAATTCCGTGCCATGGATTTTCCTGGCTACCGTCGCGGCCATCGCCTGCCATCCCCAAATTGCTCTCGCGGCCACCAAGGTCATCACCGATGCCGGCAAGGGCGGCGAGGTTCACCTGCAGGCCAGGGATCAGCTTGAACTCCGCCTGAGATCGAATCCCTCGACCGGATATATGTGGTATGTCGAGAAGGAATCGACGCCGCTGCTGAAGCTGGCTCACCAGTCGCAAACCGATGCTCCAGATCAATCTTCTGACCAATCCTCGGAGCAGACGGTGGGGCGGCCCGTTTATCAGGTCTTCAAATTTGAGCCACGCCGGGCTGGTGATGGGATACTGCGGATGCACTATGTGCGCAGTTGGGAGAAGCCCACGCCGGATGATGAGCAGTTCCAGATTCACGTAGTCATCGAGTAAGGCCGAGCCTCGCGCTACCAGACCGTGCGCGGATAGTGGCGGGCGATCTGCTCGTCGGCGGAGATGAGCCAGGCGAAGCCGTTGGCTTTGGCGTTGGCGACGATCAGGCGGTCAAAGGGGTCGCGGGTCCACTTTTCGTCGAGAGCGGCGCTTGAGATGGCGGCAAAGGGAAGATCGCAGAGGCGGAGGCTGGTTTCGTGGCTGACCTTCTCCAGCAGGTCACGGGCGCGAAATTTCGTTTTCCCGAGTTCGTAGAGGTATTCAAGTTCCAGGTAGGCCATGGCGGAAAGCAGCAACTCTGACCTATCAAGCAGGCCTCGCGCTTTGGAAGTCAGGCGATCGAACTTGCCACTGGCCAACCAAAGGACAACCTGTGTATCCATGTAGGCGATCAAAGGCTGGCCCAGTCTGTCGCCCACTCCTTTTCCATCTCGGCCAGCCACTCAGCCTTGAAAGCTGGATCGTTCATGTCAATATTTGGATCGACCATAACCTCCATCGGAGTAATCCGGCTCAGCCGGCTGACGGGCTTGCCTTCAGGGACAATCTTGAGGCGGCGTCCCTTGTGCGTGAACCAGACCTCGCGGCCGTCAAGAGCCTGATTGGCCAGCGAGAAAATCTCACGGCGAAATTGGGTGATAGGGACTTCCATGAAAATAGTGTACCATAATGTACGCTGGATAGCGTACAGGACGTACATATTCGGTCAGCTTCTCGGAAACGACCTGAAATTCAGCCGCGCCTGACAAATTTCATTATCGGATGAATGGAATATAGGCCCACGTACGTGCACGGTACTTCGTGTAGGATGCGCCGAAGTGCTCGGCAAGGAAGCGTTCCTCGGCGCGGACGCGCACTTCGGTTCCCGCCAAGAAAGCAATCACCGAACTGAGCGCCATCGGCCACCAGGTCCACACGGCCAGAGTTGCGAGCAGCATTCCCAGCATCGAGGCGTAGATGGGGTGCCTCAGGAAGCGGTAGGGGCCGGTCTGAATCAGTTCGTGGTCGTGGCTGAGCGCGGCCTTGAAGCGCCATTGCTTACCCAGGTGGCGGCTCGCGGCCCAGGCAAGGGCGACCGAAGGCGGGCCGAGGATCATCGAGGCGATGAGCGAGGCCGCGGACTTCTCAAAACCCGTCGGCCGCACGTAAGCCCACGCCAGGGCGAAGCCGAGCATCACCAGACCGATGCCCCATCGAGAGGCAGGCGAACTCGCAACTTCCTTCTGGCTCGCGGCCTGCTTGCGGGGCTTGATAAAGGCAAGCGACCAGGCGATCCAGCTGAGCAGAACTTCCGTCAGTGCCGCGATAAAAAGCATATCACTGATATTACTCGCAGATACGGTTGAATCGTCCATGAAATGTTATCGAAGAGTGTTGACATACGCTCGTGCCCCCTATGCAATGTGCGTGGCAAGCGCATACAATTCTGGAAGAAATCATGGCCAAGGCGAAGGAAAAGATTTTCGAGATTGCGTGCCCGGATTGCGGGGCGATGCTCAAGATTGATGCGGCCACAGGGCTGGTGGTGAGCCACACTCCTGCGCCGCGCAAACGGATGTTTGAGGATTTGGAGACGGCGGCGCAGGCGATGCGCGAGCAAGATGAACGCAAGGAGTCGCTCTTCCGCCAGTCGGTCGAAGCGGAGAAGAACAAGGAAGACCTCTTCGAGAAGAAGTTTGCCGAGGCACTGCGCAAGGCCAAGGACGCTCCCGAAGGCAAGCCGATACGGGAGTTCGATCTGGACTGAACTCGCGTTTTGCAGGCGGGTTTCCGCTGATGTGCGCGCGACTAGTATTTTGAGCGATACTGGTTGCACCGTTTCTTTGATTGTGGTTCTGAAAAAGAGGAGAGAAAGATGGCCGTGATTCCGCTTTCCAAGCCAGAAAACGAATCTGCAATGACACCATGTGCAGCCGAATCCGAAACCATGAACTGGATCGGATTTGCCGCGGGTGGAACCCTTGTGGCGGCGGGTTTGCTGCTGCTCGCAGGCGAGCGCCGCGCCGGAATGGTGGCCGCTGCATCAGGTACGGCCCTGGCCCTGCTTGACCAGAAGCAGACGCTGCACTCCTGGTGGAATTCATTGCCCAACTACATCGACCAGGTGCAGGGAGTTCTGGGCAAAGTGCAGACGACGGTGAATGAAGTAGCCGTCAAGCGCGAAGCCTTGCGGCAGGTTCTGGCACGGTAATCGCGCAGCGCGCGGTCATGTGATTCCCGACTGCGGGCGGCCGGCACGGCTGATGCGTTCAGGCGTCCATTCGGGCTCCCAAACCAGATCGACCTCAATCTTACCAATCTCCGGAATACCAGTCAGGCGATTGCGCATCTGCTCGAAGATGCTCACGTTGCTGGGAGAATTCGGCGCGGTCAGCGTCATCGTCACCTTCACCCATTGGCGCGGCGAGTCAGGCGTAGAGTCCAATTCTGGTCCGGTTACGACCGCATAAATCAAACCCAATCCACGAGATTCAGCTTCAACTCGGGGTCAATGCACTCGCGCAATACGTCGAAAATGTCGGCTTCTGTGAGCATGAATTAATTTTTTCGCTCGACCAAATAGCCGGCGACGGCCTTCAATCCATCGGCGCGGCTGCCGTAGGGCTCAAGAGCGGCGAAGGCTTCTTCGATCAGCCGGGCGGCGTCGCGCTGGCTCTGCTCAAGGCCGTACACCGCCGGCCACGTGGCTTTTTCCGTGGCCTGATCCTTGCCTGCGGTCTTGCCCAAGTGAGCCGAGTCCACGGTCAAATCCAGCACATCATCGACTATCTGGAAGGCCAAACCAGCCCTTCGGCCAAACAAATCCAGACGACTCGCATCCTCAGTAGTAGCCCCGGCATAGACGCCACCTGTAACGACTGCGACCCGGATCAGCGCACCGGTCTTGGCGCGGTGAATCGCGTTCACCAGCTCCGGCGTGGGCTTTTGGTGTTCGCTTTCGATGTCCAATACCTGGCCGCCGATCATGCCCTCGACGGTGCCGACGGCGTTGGCGATCAGGCCGATAATCTGGACGGTTGCCGTGGGCGGCGATTCCAGGCCGGCCAGCACCTCGAAGGCGCGGGTCTGAAGCGCGTCGCCGGCCAGGATGGCGATAGCCTCGCCAAAGGCCACGTGGCAAGTGGGCTTGCCGCGGCGCAGATCGTCGTTGTCCAGAGCCGGCAAGTCGTCGTGGATCAGCGAGTAGGTGTGCAGCATCTCCAGAGCCGCGCCTAGCCGCGCGATCCCGGCAGGTAGCGTACCGGCGATGGTGAAGGCAGCTTGATAAGCCAGCACCGGGCGCAGCCGCTTGCCTCCGGCAAAGGTGGAGTGGCGCATCGCGCCATGAATCGAGGCGGGCACGATTGCAACGCTGGAAAGCAACTCCTCCAGCGCCTGGTCGGTGAGCGCCGCGCCTTCTCGTATCAGCGATTTCACGTCTACTGGCATCGCTCTCATGATAAATGAGGGCGGCGCAGTTTTCGCTCCACAAGCCAAAGCGCGCCGAGCAGCAGCGCGGCCAGCCCACTGAGCCAGCGCCCGGCAAGCACGTCCAGAGTAGTGGTCCAGTCCACGGTCAGATCAATCGGCCCTTGCGGCACGGGAACGGCGATCAGGCCGTCGTCGCGCCGGGGCAGCTCGCTTACTGGCTGCCCGTTGACCGCAACCCTCCAGGCGGGATAACTGCGCAGCCGCAGAATCAGAAAGCCCGTGTGAGGAGCAGACGCTGCAATGCGCAAATGCTCGGCCTCTTTGCGCGAGGCGGCAAAGGTAGACTCGCAACTGCCCTGCCCAGCCTCCCACACCGGAGGCGAGTCGGAGCTCTGCGCTGCGATGCCCAACTCCGTCGCCGGATCGCTGACCAGACAAGCATCCGGCAGCCCGGTAGCGATCAGCGAAAGATCGCCGCCCACCGGTTCGTATTCGTAGGTGCCGATGAAGCCTTGTCTGGCGAGATAGTTGTTCAACATCCCTGATACAGAGTCATCGTCGTCGCAAACCTGAAAGAACTCCCGATTCGCGCAAGCGGTCATCGCCAGAAAAACCGCGACGCAACAGCCGCCAACGGCCACGCGCCGCCAGCGACGCGCAGTGTTGCCGGGCCAAACCGCAGAGGCGAAGAAGATCGCCATCGGCGCCTCCAGCACCACCAGCCAGCGCCATGGAAACTGCAGGAAACGTAGTTCAGGCAGCAGATTCCACAGAGGATGCGAGACCGGAAACTGGAGGAAGAGAACAGCCAACGGAATCAGCGCCAGCGGAATCCACCAGCGCCGCTCTCCCGGCAGGCGTCCACGCAATCCGGCGAGCAGCAGGCTGCTCAGCGCCATGGCGACCATCACGACGACGATAATCGAGACCGTATGCAGCACCTCGTCGTGAAGCGCCAAGGTCGCGTTGTGATGCACGGCAAAGAGCCAATTGTTTTCCAACATCTGGCCGGGATCTTCTGTGACCTGCAGGATGTCCACCCAGCGCCGCTCCCAGGCCGCGGGAAGAAGGTAGTCCCCCACCAGACCCATCCCTAGCGCCGCGCCGATTGAGACGCGCAGCACCACCGCCCACGACCGCGTCAGCAACGCATGAGTCAGCGCAACCGCCACTAGCAGGTAACAGGCCATCACGCCGACGGTCGGGTTCGAAAGCCATGCGCCCGCAACCGCCACAGCCAGCAGCGCCGTGGAATGATCGCAGACGCTTCGCCAGATCGGCGTGGCCGAACAGGGTGCGGACAAACTCACGTCGAAGGGAGACGGGGGTTTTAACCCCCGTGTAAAGTTAATTGAATCAGCGAGGGCTTTAGCCCCGGCGGGATGCTTTTCGCCAATTATTCCGGAAAATTCGATTTTTCTCGCAGCCTGCGTATCGGAGTCCGGCGATTTCTTTTCGCGCAAAAGAAAAAGCAAAACCAGCGGAATCCAGAAGCCCCCGGCCAACTCCGCAAAGGCCGTGCGTTCGTAGGCAGTGAAGAGCGCATAGCCAGAAAAGATCGCCACGCAGCCAGCCAGCGTCGCCGCGCCGTTGTCGAGCGACTGGCGAGCCAGCGCGCGCGTCGCCAACCCCGTCCCGGCCAGTAGCAGAAACGTCAACGCCAGCGGAACAAGATGCCAGGGCGTCACCACTCCCAGCGCCGCTCCCAGCATCCAGGTCAGCGGCGAATAGAAGACAAAGCGCGGCTCTCCTGCTCCGTAGTTGGCGCTGGGCGTCCAATGCGGATACAGAATCCCCTGCCGCCAGCTATTCAGGCAATCAAACCACGAAACAAGATGGAAGTCGAAGTCGTGGCCGCAGGAGGGCCCGCGCCAGATCAGCGGCAAGACTGCGATACCCGCAGCAAGAAGGACAACGGATGGTCCAACAGAGCGACGCCAGCGCACAAGCTTCATGGCAGCAACCTAAGCGTGTGCCTCGTCTCCGCGGCTACCGCATTCGGCGTAAAAGCCAGCTCAAAGGTTGTGCCGCCGTACCAGTTTTTCCATTGGTCGTGGAAGTAAGGCGAATAGGGGTTGCCGCTCTCGCCCTGCACGATGTTTTCTGTCGACCCGTCCACGTTGCTCCAATCCATTGTGAAGCGCTGCGACGGGCCGAAGGTGCGCCCCACCTGCTTCACCGTGGTGGTATCGCCGCTCTGCGGCTGCTCGCCGGTTCCAGCCATGCGGCTTAGGAAAGGCAGAAAATTGGCCAGCGGATGCTCCACATCGACCACGTGCCAGCTTCCATAATTCCAGCGCACCACCTCCGTGGGAGCCTTGCCTTCGTCCATGCCCTTGCGGACCGCGTCGGTCAACAGGGCGTCCCAGTTTTTGTATGTAGGCGGGAGCCAGTCACTACTGGCGTGCATGATGATCTCTTCCTCGGCGAAGTTGGATTCGCCCCAACGGTACTCGCCCGCTTCGTCGCCCAGTTTGGGCTTGAGAATCATCGGCCATAATGCGCGACGGGCCAGCGTGACGATGGAGGCTGCGGCGGAGTCGGTAGTGAGACGGCCATCCCACGACCGCATAAGGTCCGCGGCTTTCTTCAGCCGCGCCTCCGCTCCAGGCGTATGGTCAATCGCGTAGGCAAAGCGATGGCCCAGCTCTTGATCGACTTCGCTGTAAACATCGGTCTGAATGGCGAGCATATCGGCGGGCGTGAGGTGGTCGCGGCCCTCCAGAGATTTGTAGATGCGCTCCACGCGATACGGATCGATCCATTCCAGCGAGAGCGGATAGGGCGACTTCCCAGTCGTCACGCGAGAGTTGGCAGTGGCCAGAAAACCCGACGGCGGATCAACGGCGCTGGGCATCGCGTCGAAGGGAATATAACCACTCCACTCGTGAGATGCATCCGAAATCGGCACACCGGCCAGTCCAGCGGGACGCAGCGGCAACCGGCCCACGGCGTGATAAGCGATATGCCCTTGATCGTCGGAGTAAACCACATTCTGCGCCGGCCAGCACCACTCCCCGAGCGCCGAGGAAAACTCCGCCCAGTTCGCCGCCGTGTTCATCGCGTAAAACGGCATCGTATTAAGCGCCTGGTCGTAGAGCGTCCACTTCAGCGCTATCGCCCGCGTCTCCTTGGGCAAAATCGAATTCACCAGCGGCCCGTGTGCGGTCGACTGCACATCCAGAGTCACATCTTTGCCCAGCCGTACCTTGATCACCTCATGCGCCACGCCGACCCGCCTCCAACTGCCGTCCATCGCCTGGTAGCTTCCCTTGCCGTCCAGCTTCTCCACATACAAATCCTGCACATCGGCATAGAGCGCCGTGAATCCCCAGGCCACGTGCTCATTGTGCCCGGCGATCACAAAAGGCATTCCCGGCGCTGTGACTCCGGCAGCGTGAAAGCCGGGCGCGCGCAAGTCGGCCATGTACCACACGTCCGGCTCCGTCAAGCTCAGGTGCATATCGTTCGCAAGCAGCGGTTTGCCGCTGGCAGTGTGGCGTCCGGCGATCACCCAGTTATTCGAGCCCGGAGCGCAGCCATCGCATTCGGACTGGCCGAGTAAATGAATCAGCTCTCCATCGACCGCCGGGTGCCCCATCCTCGCGATCCTGAGCGAAGTTGTGGGATCTGCTTTTTGTATTTTGTCGCTAAGGTGGAACACATCGACCCCCAATCCATCCGGGGCACCCGGCGCAACATTGGCCTGGCTGTGGTCATCATCATCCTCGTCATCATCTTTGGAAGGAACCGGCGCGGGCCGAGGCTGGCTCCAATCCACCACCATACCGGTAGGGGGATGGTCGCGCCACGAGCCTACCGGATACAAATCCGCCTCCAGCCTGGGGTTGTTGAGGCGAGTTGCGATCTTCTCGCGTTCCAGCTTCGTCTTGGCGTGCGTATCCAGCGTCTCCACCATCATCAGACCAACGCTGACTGAGTCCGCTCCGCTCCAAGGCTGCGGACGATAACCCAGCAGTTTGAACTCCGGCGGAAGCGAACCGGGATGCTGCGCGATGAAAAGATTCACGCCGCGCGCGTAGTCATCCAGACGCGCACGATCCCCGGCAGCCAGGTTGGAGTAGATGCGCCGAGCGGTGTTGCGAATTTGCAGCACGCGCTGCTCCCGGTCGTGCTTGACCATCGAGGCGCCAAGAATCTCCGCCAGCTCACCATTGGCGTTGCGCCGGTAAAGGTCCATCTGCCACAGGCGGTCCTGTGCGGTCACATAGCCCTGCGCCGCAAAGAGGTCATCCTCGTTGGCCGCCTCGATGTGCGGCACACCGTGCCCGTCGCGGCGAACAATCACTGGAGCAGACAAGCCCTTCAAGCCGGCTTCGGCAAGATGGATCTCGCCATCCAACTGTGGCAGCGCCCCCATGGCCGCCGCGCGCAGCCATAGAACTCCCGCAACGGCAGCCAGCACCAGCAGCGCCAGCAGCCCGCCCGCCAGCCAGAGTAGCAGCCTCGGCCAGCGGACTTTACGGCGATAAGCCATTGGTATGACTTCGGCAGCGGGCGATTGATTCACTGATTCCATATTGTTCATCGGTCATCCACAGGATAACGCCGCGGCAACCCGATCAACATCGACCCAATCATTTAATATCCATTTGGATGGCCATAATCTTGAGGTCTTCATGCAATTTCTGGTTTTAGGCAAAGGAAAGACCGGCAGCCTGGTTGCCGAGGTCGCCCGTGAGCGCGGCCACGCAGTCCGCGCGCTCGACATCAACGAGAACGAGCACGCCTCGGCACTCACCGCCGCCAATCTCGCCGGCATCGACGCGGTAATCGACTTCACCGCCCCCGATGCCGCGGTCGAAAATATGCGCGCCGTCCTCATCCTAGGCGGGCGCATCGTCGTTGGCACCACCGGTTGGTACGCGCATTTGCAGGAGTTGAAATCCCTCGCGCAAAAGGGTGGAGCGCTGCTCTACGGAACTAATTTTTCCATCGGCGTGCAAAAGCTCTTCCGCCTCACCGCTTCGCTCGCTCAGCTCGACGGCTATACCTTCTCGATTAATGAAACCCACCACACCACCAAGCTCGACGCACCCTCCGGCACCGCCATCACTCTGCGCGAGATCATCCAAGCCGCCCGCCCCGGAACATCTGTCGAGATCACTTCTCATCGCGTCGGCGACGCCATGGGCGAGCACGTCGTCACCGCCTCGAGCGACACAGACACGCTTGAGCTTCGCCACCAGATTCAGAGCCGCCGTTGCCTGGCCGAGGGCGCCGTGCGCGGAGCCGAGTGGCTGGCCAGACGCTCCGGCGCTTGGGAGTTCCGCGATATCTTCGACCAGTTATAAAGACCTTCTGATCAAGTCGACGCTTTGAAAGAGCACGGACTTTTACAGGCTGCGGAAATATCCGCTTCAGAGTCGGAGGGAGACAGTGGTTTTGACCCCCGTGAAAAGCTAATCAAATGAACGAGGGCTTTAGCCCCGGAGGGAAGGTTCCGTTGGAAATGGAACTTAATCAGAGGCTCTCTGCAAGCTGTTTCATAACCTGGTTTTGAAAGGGCACGGCTTTAGCCGTGCCGCTGACAGAGCAGAAAATATGCGGGCTTTAGCCCCCGAGGGAAGACTTGATTACGGTCAGAATCTGGTTATGAAACAGTTTCTAGTGTCCAGTCTCCGAAATACCTATCGGATTGCTGCTGTTATTCTGTGCGATCAAGGCCCTAAACGCGTTTCAGTTTGGGGAGTGAGCAAAGAATCTGCGGTTTTCTGCGAATGGTCATGTGGTGAACTTCAGGGACAGGTCACTACTTGAGCGCCGCAACAATCTGCTCGGTCGAGCGAACGCGTCCCAGGCGCGGAAAGATACGCCCCACACTGTTCGTGTGGCTCTCAGCGCTCCTGCCAGTCATCGCGTCCTCGGCGAAGATCAACTCGTAGCCCCGTTCATAAGCGTCGCGCGCCGTACTCTCCACGCCAAACTCGGTGGCGATGCCGCAGATCACGATCGTCGCGAGGCCGCGGCGGCGAAGTTGCAAATCAAGATCTGTCCCGTAAAACGCGCCCCATTGACGTTTGAGAATCACGATGTCACTCGCCTGCTGATCGAGTTCGGGAATCAGCTCGCTCCAATCGGGCGGCAGCGCGCCGGTCGAGCGCATCGGATCGTCGGTGGGCGTGTGCACACGGTCAGCGCCATTCGTCGCGCCGCCGACGTGAACCAGCACAGGCTGCGCTCCGGCCCCTCGTGCCGCGCCAAGCAGGCGCGCGCAATTGGCGATGACGGCAGGCTTCGGGTGCGGAGCGCCTCCGGGAATCTGCGCAATTCCCTTTTGCAGATCGATGACAACGATGGCCGTGCGGCGTGCTTCGAGTGTCAAGCCAATCTCAGAAGCGGGTTTGGGTTTGATCTCTTTTTCGCTCGTTTCCACAATCCGCGCATCTTGCTCCTCCGCCTTTGCCAAAAGGCTGCTGAAATTGTTTTTGGCCTCTCCGACGGGTTTAAGATCAGATTTCTCTTCGCTCATTGCTGTATTCCCTCCTCCGCCGGCAGGATGCCCATTTCGCGATAGATGGGCCGAATCTGGCGGCGCAACTGCGGCAAGCGCGTGGCAAACCACGCCGCGCCCACCAGCACCACCGAGCCAGTCATCACCACCGTCCGCGGCGCGCCGAAATTGTGCGCCATGGTTCCGGCCAGCAGGCTGCCGAACGGCGCCATGCCCATGAACGCCATCGTATAGTAGCTCATCACCCGGCCGCGCTTGTCGTCGGTAACGATGGTCTGAATCACGGTGTTGCTGGCCGCCATGCCTTGCATCATGCCCATGCCGGCGATGAAGACCATCGCCATCGACAGCCAGAACCAATGCGAAAGACCCAGACCAATCAGTCCGAATCCAAAAACTCCAGTCGCTATGGGAATCATCCTCACCAGGCCGCGCACACTCCTGCGCGCCGCCAACGAGAGCGCCGAGAGCAGCGAGCCCAGGCCCATCGAAGCCATTAAAAATCCCAGCGTGTGCGGACCGCCATGCAGCACCACCGCGGCAAAGATTGGCATCAGCACCACGAAAGGCATACCCATCAGGCTCGTCACCGCAAAGAGCAGCAGGATGGTGCGGATGGGCAGAAACTCCGAGACGTAAGTCCATCCAGCCGATAACTCGGTGAGCATTGAGGTGGTCTTGCGCTCGAACACGGGCGTATGCAGACGCATCATCAGCAGCGAGATGATCACGGCGATGTAACTGATGCCGTCGATCAGAAAGCACCAGCCCTCGCTCGATACCGCGATTAGCATTCCGGCCAGCGACGGGCCAATCAGCCGCGCCACGTTGACCATCGACGAGTTGATGGCGATGGCGTTCTGCAGGTCGCGCTTGTCATCGACCATCGTGACCATGAAGGATTGGCGGCCGGGCATATCGAAGGCATTGATGCAGCCCTGCATCACGCTGAAGGTCAGCAGCAAGGGAATCGTAATGTGGCCGGAGAGCGTCAGTGCGGCCAGCGCCAGCGACTGGACCATCGACAAAGTCTGCGTCCAGACCAGCACTTGTCGGCGGTCCAGCCAGTCAACCAGGACGCCGGCAAAGGGTGCCAGCAAGAAGGTGGGAATCTGACCGGCAAAGCTGACCGTGCCCAGCAGCAGAGCCGAGCCGGTCAGCCGGTAAACCAGCCACCCGGTGGCCACGCGCGTCATCCATGTGCCGATCAGCGAGATGCTTTGCCCGCCGAAAAAGAGGCGAAAATTGCGATGGCGCAGCGCGCGCCATGCATGGGAGATGCCCGTAGCCTCTACTGTTTCCACGCTCTTCGTTTGTTGATCTCCGCTCAAGATTGCATCCTTGTTTGCAGTCTATCGCGGCAAGCTGACCGGATCATGGCTGCGATGCCGATGGTGTTCGCTCACCCCTCCAGATGCAGCAGACGCTCCGGCGCGAGAGTCACCCGCCACGGCTGAGGCTGCGCGCTCAGTGAGCGCCAAAGGTCTTTGGGCACATCGGCCTGCAGATGAGGCGGCTCGCCAGCAAGAGGCGCAGCGTGCAAGCGAAGATACAGCGTCATCTCATGCGGCGCTTCGCTGGTGCTCACTAGCCAGCAGGGAAATGTGTTTTCGCCTTCGGGCGCCCCTTGGAATGCGATCTGGTGGGAACGAAGACCAATGTGGGTGAGCGTCTTGGAAACGGGCATCGCCGCTGTCAACTGGCACTTCCACGCATCCACGGCGACGCGATCAACAGCCGCGCGGCGGGCGGGAACGATATTCTTGCAGCCAGTGAGCCGCGCGGCGGCCACCGTGCGAGGCCGCTCGAAGAGCTCGTGCTTCGGCCCGCGTGCGATCACGCGGCCGCCGTCAAGCACCAGCAGATCGGCGCAGAAGCGGAATGCTTCTTCCATATCGTGAGTTACAAAGATCACCGCGCCGTTGTAATTGGTCAGCGCCTCGCGAAGCTGCTCCTCCATCTGACGCCGCAGGTGCGGGTCGAGCGCCGCGAAAGGCTCATCGAGCAGCAGCGCATCCGGCTCGATGGCCATGCAGCGCGCAATGGCCACGCGCTGCCGCTCTCCGCCGGAGATATCTTTGGGATAGCGGCCGGCCAATTCGGCGATGTGCATCCGATGGAGTTGCCCGTCAACGCGCGACCGCCGTTCCAACTCCGGCAGCTCGCTCAAACCAAAGCCGACATTTTCGGCTACGGTCATGTGGGGAAAGAGCGCGTAGTCTTGAAAGACCACGCCGATCTTTCGCTTCGCTGACGGCACCTTCCGCCCCGCGACGCTGTCATACAAAACACGGCCATTCAAAACAATGCGCCCGCTATCCGGCGTAGCAACTCCAACGATCATGCGCAACGTCATCGTCTTGCCCGCTCCGGATGCGCCTAGTAAACCGACTGCGCCCGCGCCAGTGCGAAGCTCCACTTGCAAGCTGAAGTGATCCAGCACTTTCTCGACCTGTAATTCGAGAATCGCGGACGATGCGACCTCATCCATTCCACGCTGCAGAATTGGAGGCGCAATGAGAGCTGACGGCAAGGATGGAGTGATCGGCCGTCGCGCTGTTTCGCGTCTCCGGCTCTGCCGGTTCAGCAAACGAATGATGGCCAGCGAGAGAGCGACGATCAGCATCACCCACACGAAGGCCAGCCGCATATCGCCGCCTTCTGCGGCGGAGAAGATGGCGATAGGAAGGGTCTGCGTGCGGCCGGGTATATTGCCGGCCAGCATCAGTGTCGCTCCGAATTCTCCCAGCGCGCGCGCAAATGCCAGAACCGTTCCAGCAATCACACCCGGCATCGCCAGCGGCAACAAGACTCTGCGAAAGACCATCCACTCCGAAGCTCCCAGCGTGCGCGCCGCGTCAAGATAGGTCGGACTCACCTGCTCGAATGCGCCCAGTGTGGTGCGATACATCAGCGGAAAAGCCACAACTGTTGCCGCAATCACGGTTGCCGGCCAAGAAAAAACGATGGTAATCCCGATGCGCTCAAGCGCATGGCCGATCAAGCTCTGCCGCCCGAGAAGTAGCAAAAGAAAGAAGCCGACAACCGTTGGCGGAAGGACCAGCGGAAGTGTGAGTACCCCGTCGATCCACGCGCGCAATCCTCCATGCATTCCCAGCATCAACCGGGCAGCAAGCATTCCTAGAAAGAAAGTTGCAACAGTAGCCACGCAGGTAGTGGCCAGCGAAATATAAAGCGGCGATGGGTCGATGGCAAACATCACGGTGAGGCAATTGTAAATCCATGCTTCACGAAGATAGATTGAGCCTCCGGGCTGCCGAGATACTCAATAAAGTTGAGCGCGGCTTTAATGTTCGGGCTCGTCTTGATTACCGCCGCTGGATAGATGATCGGATCGTGTGTCGATTCCGGAGCGACGGCCACCACGCGCACGCGGCTTGAAGCCTGTGCATCGGTCGCGTAGACCAGGCCGGCATCCGCGTTGCCGGTCTCGACGTATGCAAGCACCTGGCGCACGTCCCCGCCCAGCACAACTTTGGTCTTAAGCTTGTCAAAAAGATGCAGCGCAGTCAGTGTTTGTCGTCCGTACTGGCCTGCTGGAACTCCGGCGGGATCGCCCAAGGCAATCACCCGGACAGAACGATCCGCAAGTCCTTGGAAGTTCTGAATTCCAGAATCGCGCGGCGCAATCAGAACCAGCGAGTTGCGCAGCAGATTGCGGCGTGTTGCCGGCACGATCAATCCCTCCGCTTGCAGATCGTCCATGGGCTTCGACGCGGCGGAGAGAAATCCATCCACAGGCGCCCCCTTATCGATTTCAAGCGCCAGCGTTCCCGAAGAGCCGGAGTCGTTGCGAAAATCGATGCCCGGGTGGTCGCGTTGATAGGCTGTCTCGGCTTCCATGATGGCGTCCTTGACGCTTGCCGCAACAGCGATCGTCAATGTTGTGCGCGGCGGGGCATCGCAAGCGACCACGGACGACGCGAGCGCAACGAGCGCCGCGCTGGAGCATAATGAAAAAATAATCCTCTGTGTTTCTCGCGCTAATCTCATCTCTCCTCCCCATGGATTGACGGCCATTGGCTGGTAGCATATACACACTGCTCCGCGTATGCAACTCCACGATCGCAGAGTGCGGAGGAGAGCATTGGACCGATGCGGATTACAATGAGCCGGGATCGACAGACAGGAAAGACCGGGTGAATTCAACCCGCTGGAGAGTAAGTGCATGGCCAAGAAGCCTGCCAAGCCGATCACGCTGAAAGAACTGGCGGCCATCCTGGAGCTTTCGCAATCCACCGTCTCGCGCATTGTCAATGGCGCGGCGGCGGCGCACCGGATCGCCAAGGAAACTCGGCAGCGAGTTCTTGATGCCGCGGCGCTTTATGGCTACTCCGCCAACTCCGTAGCCCGGAGCCTGCGCCAGAAGCGAACTTACACCGTCGGCGTCATCGTTCCAGAGATCAGCGAAGGCTACTCCACCGCGGTGCTGGGAGGCATTGAGAACGGGCTGCTGAAGGACGGCTTTTTCTACTTTGTCGTCAGCCATCGCCATCGCGCCGAACTGCTCCAGAGTTATCTACGCATGATGCTGGCGCGCTCGGTCGAAGGTATTATTGCCGTCGATACACTTATCAAGGATGAGCTGCCCGTGCCTTTGGTCGTAGTCTCCGGTCACGAACGGCGTCGCGGAGTGGTCAACATCGAGCTCGATCATGTGCAAGCGGCACGCCTGGCGCTCGTGCATCTCCAGGGACTGGGACACAAGCGAATTGCCTTCATCAAAGGACAAGCCCTCACTTCGGATATCAAACCGCGCTGGCAGGCGATTGTGAATGCGGCGAAGGAGCTGAGTATTCGGGTGGACGCGAAGCTGGTGGTCCAACTGAGCGGCGCCGGGCCTGGTCTGGTGCAGGGTTATGAAGTGACGAGGGAGTTATTGAAGGCTCGGCGAGATTTTTCTGCCATCTTCGCCTTCAACGATAATGCCGCCATGGGAGCGATTCGGGCGCTGCATGAAGCGGGCTTGCGCGTGCCCGAGGATCTCTCGGTGATGGGCTTCGACGACGTGCTCATGGCTTCGACCATCGACCCGCCGCTCACCACCATCCATCAGCCTTTGCGCGCCATGGGTGAAGCCGCGGCAAGCACGCTTCTGGAACTGATCCGCGAAGATGGACCTCACCCGCGGCCCGACGTCATCACCGTCTATCCCAAGCTGGTGGTGCGCAAGTCCACCGGCCCTGCGGCGGTGTGTTGCTCATCGTTAGGTTCATAGGTCATCCAGCATCGAGCTATTCAGATTGTCTTGTTACTCTGGTTCTATAGAGGAGTCAGCCCGCCATGCCCACCGAGAATCCTGCCGCCGTCGCCGCAACAGAAAACCCGCACGCCTGGGAGACCGGAGGAGCCGCGTCTGCCCAGGCGCTCTCCGCCTGGGTCGACGCCCGTTTGAAGGCGCACGAGGCGGCATTGGCTGCGCTCGTGGCTGTCGAAGGCGCTCGCACTCCGAAGAACTCGCTGCGCCTCTATGACGAGGCTATCGAGCATCTCAGCCTGGCCGGAGCGCAGGCCGGCGTACTCAACTCCGTCGCCGCCGAAAAAACAGTGCGCGATCAGGCTCAACAGGAGGCCCAGCGCATAGCCATGGCCGCCAGCGCCCTCAGCCTGAACCGCGACGTCTATGAGGCTCTCGTGGCAATCGATATCCACGGCGCAAGCCCGGCGACAATGCATTACGTCGAACGCACGCTGCTCAGCTATCGCCTCGCCGGCGTGGACAAGGACCAGGCCACGCGCGAACGCTTGCAAGCCCTCCACGAGAAAGCCACCCACCTCTCGCTCGAATTCAGCCGCAACATTCAGGAGGGCGCGAAGACCATCGAGACTACCCTTGCCGAACTCGACGGCCTCCCCGCCGACTATCTCGCGCGCCATCCGGCGAACGCTGAAGGACGCGTCACGCTGACCACTGACCCGCCCGATATGCAGCCGGTGATGACCTTTGCTTCGAGTGCTGCCTTGCGCGAGCGGATGTTTCTCGCCTACAACACCCGCGCCTATCCCGCCAATCAACAAATTCTCCTCGACCTGCTGGCCACGCGCCAGAAGATCGCTGATGTGCTCGGCTTCCGCAGTTGGGCCGATCTGGCCACTGCCGATCAGATGATGGCCTCCGCCGCCAACGTGCGCGAATTCCTGGCCAAACTAAACCAAGCCAGCCACGACGGCGCAAGCCGCGAGTATGAACTGATTCTCGACTTCACCCGCAAGCGCCAGCCGCGGCTCACGGCCATCGACATCACCAGCCGAGGCTACTGGTACGAGCAGTTCCGCCGCTCGGCCTTCGACTTCGATTCGCAATCCGTGCGCCCGTACTTCCCCTATGCGCAGGTCGAGGCTGGCGTGCTCCAGACCGCCGCGCGCCTCTTCAAAATCGACTTTCGCCGCTCCACCGCGCCCGCATGGCACCCGGCTGTTTCGGTCTTTGACGTCCTCGACGACGGTCAGCGCGTCGGCCGTTTTTATCTCGATATGCACCCCCGCGACGGCAAGGATAAATGGTTCTCCGCCGCCCCCATCGTCACTGGCGTGCGCGGCCGCGCTCTGCCCGAGGCCGCGCTCATCTGCAACTTCCCGGGCAACGAACCAAGCGATCCCGGCCTCTTGCAATACTCAGATGTAGTGACCTTCTTTCACGAGTTCGGCCACCTGATGCACGCCATCCTCGGAGGCCATACCGAGTGGGCCGGGCTCAGCGGCTTTGCCACCGAAGGCGATTTCATCGAAGTTCCTTCGCAGATGCTCGAAGAGTTCTTCCGCGACGAAAAGCTGCTCCAGGCCTTCGCAAAGCACTACCAGACTGGCGAAACACTACCCTCTGAAATCATCCGGAAGATGAAACTGGCGGGATCCTTTGGCCGCGCCGATTGGGTTCGTTCGCAGCTCTACTACACAACGCTCTCGCTCGACCTGCACGACCAGAACCCCGCCGGTCTTGACCTCGACAGCACCACCAAGCAGCTTTATCAAAGCCTGCAACCCTGGAGCTGGCTCGAAGGCAATCGTATGTATGCCAGCTTCGGCCACCTCACCGGCTACTCGTCGAATTACTACACCTATGCTTTCGATAAAGTCATCGCTCTGGACTTCTTTGCCCAGTTCGACCCCGCAGACCTGCTGGATTGCGAGGCAGGCAGCCGCTATCGCAAGACCGTTCTCGAACAGGGCGGCTCCAAGTCCGGTCGCCAGATGGTCCGCGACTTCCTCGGACGCCACGAGAGCTTTCAGCCCTTCAGCCAGTGGCTCAATGAAGAGTTTGAAGGCGGCCTTTCAGACGCTCTCACCGCATGAACACTGAGCCGCTTTTACCTCTCATTCTTTTCGCCGCGCGCGCCGATATTCCTCAATGGAATGACTGGAAGGCAGCGCCATCTCTCCTGACCCCACCTGCATGGAAATGAAATTGGATAATCACGCGGTCTGAGTATTAGCGGCTGAATCCTCCTACGAACTCTCCCGCACCTTCATCACCAGGCAAGTCACCGTCTCTTCGACAGCTAATAGCATCTGATGCGGCACGCCTGCCGGCACATGCGCCACATCGCCCGCCCGCAGTTGCTGCCGTGCGCCGCCCTCCACCGTCGAGCCGCGCACCTCGCCCGGCCCAATCTGCTCTGCCTCCGACACCGAGCCCCCGGTCACAAGCGTAGCGTGCCCATCCAGCACGTAGAAGACATCGGCGAACTCCTCATGCACTTCGGCTCCGCCGTTGCGGCTGCGAAACAGTAGCATCGCGCAATGGCGCGGGTACTCCTTCAGCGTCTCAGTAGCTGCCCCGTCCCCATGCCTGGCCAGCTTGCGCAGATGCACCGCCCGCTCCAGCAGCACAGCCGCGGACCAGTGGTCGAGATGCGCCGCGGGCTCGTCAGCGCCACTCTGCGCAGCCGCCGCGCCCGGATCGCTCTCTTTCTTCGCCGGATGCGCTTCCTTCAAATTCCTCTTCGGTAGCGAGTCCATCATCGTTTTAGTTTAAGCCCAATTGCCGCCAAATGTGGATCAGATTCTAACGCGCCTGAAGAGTGGCGAATACCCGGTCCGCTCCCTTCGGGGTGAATACTTCTCTCTTTCAGCCGATACCTCAAGTACAACTGAAATCGGACTCGGGAAAGTGGAAGGGGATTATGAAAATACTCTTGGCAATCCTGGCGCTCCTGGTCTCCATCACCTTCGGTGCCTCTCATGCAGTTGCCGCTACCTCTGCGGCTAGTGTACAGGGCAACCAGAAAACCTTCGATCCAGATCAGCTCCTCAAGGCTGCTCCGGCCACTGCATCCACCCCGAGCGCCGTCAACCCCGATCATCTGTTTCCGGTGATGGACGAGAAGGGTTTGCTCCTGACTTGTATCGCGCCGGATATCGAAATCAATGCCGATACCGAAGTATTCAACGGCTGCACCCTGGCGCCGGGCCGAACCTTGAACGATGTCATGCACGCCTTCATCGGGGCATTCCACTATTTGCAGAATGAGCAGAAAAAGGAACGTGCCGATTGGAATAAATATCTCGAAGATCAACCGGTTCAGAAGGCAGCAAAGAAATAACGCGCTAGTGTCCTGTCTCCGATATACCTATCAGATTTACCGCTGTCATCCTGAGCGAACGGGACTCCAAACGCTTTTCAGTTTGGGGGTGGTGAGCGAAGAATCTGCGTTTTTCGCTCCCAGTTCTTCTACGAAAATTGGAGACAAGACACTCGCCGCGCCTGTAATCTTCCCGCTATCACTGGTCTGGCCAATCCTTGTGCTATAGTGTTTTTGCTTTCGGCATTTTTTCAGAATCGATGCAGCCCCCTGCAAATCCCGAGTTTCTGCGCCGCGCCATTGCGCTGGCCACGCAAAATGTCGTCAACGGCGCGGGCGGCCCATTCGGCGCGGTGATTGCGCGTGAAGGCCGCATTGTGGGCGAGGGCGTCAATACGGTGACTGCCGCGCTCGACCCCACAGCGCACGCCGAAGTGAACGCCATCCGCGCGGCCGCGAAGGCGCTGGGAGTATTCTCGCTGGCCGGCTGTCAACTCTACTCCAGTTGCGAGCCTTGCCCGATGTGTCTCGCCGCGGCCTACTGGGCGCGCATCGATGCTGTCTACTACGGAGCCAGCGCCGCGGACGCCGCTCGCGCCGGCTTCGATGACGCTTTCCTCTACGCCGAACTACGCAAGGACTCCGCCGAGCGCAAGCTCCCTGCCACGCAGTTACTCGGTGACGAAGCCTGGTCGAGCTTTGCCGCGTGGCTCGCGTCGGCCAACAAGATCGCCTACTGAAATTCGTGGGTGCCCCAGGTCCCGATTTTGAATAGCAGCATAAAATATGAACCGATCTGTTTTTTTGCCCGCCATTACCAAAGGAACCCCACCCGCCGCAAAATCCGCCCCCGGCACGGTAGAATAGCTGCAACCGGATGACTCGACCCACTCCAGAAGTTGCCACCCAGAACGCCCGCACGGCCCGGGATTCAAAGTCGCGGGCGCAGGCCGATCACTGTGAAACTCCGCCGCAAGCCAGCCTGGACGGCAACTCCCCCATCATTCAACTTCGCAACCTGGAAAAAACCTACACCACTGCGCGCGGCGCGCTGACGCTCTTTCAGGGCCTCGATCTGGATGTGCAGCCCGGCGAGATGGTGGCCATTGTCGGCCAATCGGGCGCGGGCAAGAGCACGCTGCTTCACATTCTGGGCGCGCTCGACACGCCCACTGCGGGAACCGTGACCTGCGCCTCGATCAGCGTCGCCCAGCTCACGCCGCGTCAGGCGGCGGCCTTTCGCAATCGCGAGATCGGCTACGTCTGGCAATTTCATTACCTGCTGCCCGAGTTCTCGGCTCTGGAAAATGTCGCCATGCCCTTGCTGGCTCAGGGCTTACGAAAATCCGAAACGCTGGCGGCGGCAGCCCGGTGGCTCGCCGAGGTTGGCTTGCAGGATCGCGGCGACCACCGTCCCGGCGAACTCAGTGGCGGCGAGCAGCAGCGCGTGGCGCTGGCCCGAGCGCTGGTCAACAACCCCCGGCTGCTTCTGGCCGACGAACCCACCGGCGACCTGGACGCAGAGACTGCCAGCATGGTCTTCGAACTGATTGCCCGGCTGCACCGGACGCACGGCCTCACCTCGATCCTTGTGACGCATAACCTTGACCTGGCCGCGCGATGTACGCGAATCTTGCGCCTGGAGAGTGGCCGCTTGGCGGTCGTCGCCGGCGCATCCAAAACGGTAACCACTGTGAATTCCTGACGAAAAAAGCGCCGTTTGTGTGCACTTTTGAGTCATATCAAGTAAGCAGTCTGGGATAAGATTGGTTCTCGTCTCTTCTCAGGCTGAAAAATGCCGGATGGAAGTCTCTGCAGATGCAAGCGCCTGGAAATTGACAGGCAAAAGAGTGTTCGCATCCATCCCCAAGAGCTGTTCGCGGCCTGAGCGCGTTTCCCAGGGTCCGCGGCGGCGAATTTTAACCGGGGCGCGCGCGATTGGGCCGAGGCCGCAAGCGGGGTCCCCAGCGACAGGTCTTCGTCGCGGGGGTGCCAAGCGGGGTCCCCAGCGACAGGTTTTCGTCGCGGGGGTGCCAAGTGAAGCGGACGGCCACTCTCGCCGATAGCCAGCACTAGGGGGACCATCATGTTCGAACGCTATACAGAGAAGGCGCGGCGCGTGATCTTCTTTGCGCGATATGAGGCCAGCCAGTTCGGCTCACCTTACATCGAGACCGAGCACCTGCTGCTGGGCCTGTTGCGCGAGGACAAGGCGCTCACCAATCGCTTCCTGCGCTCGCATGCTTCGGTGGAGTCGATTCGCAAGCAGATCGAGACGCACACGACTATTCGCGAGAAGGTCTCCACCTCGGTTGACCTGCCGCTCTCGAACGAGTGCAAGCGGGTGCTTGCCTATGCCGCCGAAGAAGCCGAAAGGCTGGGTCACAAGCACATCGGAACGGAACATTTGCTGCTCGGCCTGCTACGCGAGGAAAAGTGCTTTGCCTCTGAGATTCTGCAGGAGCGCGGCCTGAAGCTGGCGCAGATTCGCGAAGAACTGGGACGCGTGACGCAAGAAAAAACTCAGCCGCAGCAGCGCCCGCGCGAATCCAGCCTGCTCTCCGAGTTCAGCCGCGACCTGACCCAGGCCGCGATGGACGGGCAGCTTGATCCACTGGTTGGACGCGACAGCGAACTCGAGCGCGTGGTGCAGATTCTCTGCCGGCGCACCAAAAATAATCCAGTCCTCATCGGCGAGCCCGGTGTCGGCAAGACCGCCATCGTCGAGGGCCTGGCGCAGCGCATAGCCGACGGTGAAGTGCCCAGCTTCCTCGCCGAAAAGCGCATCCTCGGCCTCGATCTTTCGCTCATCGTCGCCGGCACTAAATACCGCGGCCAGTTCGAGGAGCGGCTCAAGACCATCATGAAAGAGCTGATGGAAAACCAGAATTCCATTATCTTCATCGACGAGCTGCACACCCTGGTCGGCGCCGGTTCGGCCGAAGGTTCGCTCGACGCGGCCAACATCCTCAAGCCCGCGCTCTCGCGCGGAGAAATTCAGTGCATCGGCGCAACCACGCCGGCCGAGTTCCGAAAATCCATCGAGAAGGATCGCTCTCTCGAACGCCGCTTCCAGGCCGTCAAAGTGCCGCCCCCAAACGAGACCGACGCCATCAAGATTATCCATGGCATCAAGGACCGCTACGAAAAATTCCATGCCGTCAGTTATACCGATGCCGCCGTCGAGTTTGCCGTCTCGCATTCCAATCGCTACATCCCCGATCGCTTCCTGCCCGACAAGGCGATTGATCTGATCGACGAGGCCGGCGCCCGCGTCAAGCTCCGCCAAACATCGCTGCCCGAGGAGATCACCGAAGTTCAGAAGCGCATCAAATTCATCGTGCATCGTATGGATTCGGCAATTGCCAATCACGAATTTGAAAAGGCCCGCTTCTACTCCGACGAAGAACGCAAGGAGCGTGAAAGCCTGCGCGGCCTCAGGGACAAGTACCACCTCGACGATTCAGCGGCCGGCATCGTTGGACGCGAGGACATCGAAGACGTGGTCAGCCGCTGGACCGGCGTGCCCATCACCAGCATCAAGGAAGAAGAGACGCAGAAGCTGTTGCGCGTGGAAGAAGAACTGCACAAGCGCATCATCTCGCAGGAGAAGGCCATCAGCGCCCTGGCCCGCGCCATCCGCCGCTCCCGCGCGGGACTCAAATCGCCCGCCAGGCCCATCGGCAGCTTCTTGTTCCTCGGACCAACCGGCGTGGGCAAAACCGAGATGGCCCGCACGCTCGCGCACTTCCTCTTCGGCTCCGACAAGGCCCTCATCCGCTTTGATATGTCGGAGTTCATGGAGAAGCATTCCGTCTCCAAGCTGATCGGTTCGCCTCCGGGCTACGTGGGCTACGAGGAGGGAGGCCAGCTCACCGAGCGCGTCAAGCGTTCGCCGTATTCGGTTGTCCTGCTCGACGAAATCGAAAAGGCTCACCCCGATGTCTTCAACATTTTGTTGCAGGTCTTCGAGGACGGCCAGTTGACCGACGGCCTGGGCAACACGGTTGACTTCAAGAACGTGATCCTCATCATGACCTCGAACATCGGCGCTCGCCACCTGCAAAAGAAGCAGGGCCTGGGCTTTGCCAGCGACCGCGACGATCTCGTGAGCGACAAGGTCGAGGAGCTAGTCAAGCAAGAAGTCAAAAAGACCTTCAATCCCGAGTTCCTCAACCGCCTCGATGAAGTCATCATCTTCCAGGCGCTCTCGGATGCCGACCTCATCCAGATCGTCGAGTTGATGGTTCAGCAGCTCAACACGAATCTGGCGCAGAAATCCATCACCATCTCCGTCACCGAGGAGGCCAAGAAGTGGATTCTCGATAAAACCCTCATCGACCGCAGCTATGGCGCGCGCCCCTTGCGCCGCGCCTTGCAGCGCTACGTCGAGGATCCATTGAGCGAAGCCCTGATCGCCGGAAAGATCTCCGAACGCCCCGCCTTCCTCGAGGTATATCTCGATGTTGAGCGGCTCTTTTATCGCCCGGTCAGCGCCGACGAGTCAGCCACCGAAGAAAAATCCGCCGGCATCCTCCTCTTCAGCAACTGAAGACGCACAAGCAACGGTCCAGTAGAAAAGCTCCTTGCCAAATGGCAGGGGGCTTTTCTGCTGGCGTGACCATATCCCTGCTCTTCACAACCACACCACCGTGTGCCCAGTGCGATAGTTCTCGGCATACCGGGTCAGCTCTTCGGCCAGTTCGAACCCATGGCGGGCAAAGTAAAATGCCGCGCCGTGCACCCGCTCCTGCAACCCGCCGCCGGGATAGAGCGCGAGCGTGATGGCTTCGGCTTGACGCGTGAGCTGGGCCTCGCGCGTCAACTGGAAGTTGGCCGCCAGGCTGCGCAACCGGCTCATCTGGTAGCGCATCTTGCTGGCTGCCGTCTCGGCGGACTGGCCCAGGCCCGCATCGAGCGAACGCATCCACTCCACCAGCGGCGCAAGCTCGGCGTCCAGTGCCGTGCCTGCCGCGTCAAGTTTTTGCTGGCCCTCCGCCGGAATCGACCGCGCGGCGAGCCGATGCGCCAGCGACGCCGGAGTCTCCGCAAAAACCCGCTCCAGCGCCAGATCGTGCTGCTTGAGTGCTTCGCCGATGGCAGGCTCGATCAGCGTGGCCGAGAAGCGCGGCAGCGCCGGCGTCACGCGTCCCAGAATCCGCTCGTAAAGCACGGCCGATTGGGCAAAGTAGGCGATCTCCGCCGGTCCGCCGACAATTACCGAAGTCGAAAGCAGAAAATCCTGGAAGACCGGCCTAAGCAGCGCCGAAGGTGAAATGCGCTCCGGCTCGGCTTCGAGGATCGCTACTAAATCAGCCGTCGAATAGCTTTGCCGGCCAGCCGTCCAAATTCCCTCCGGCTCCTGAGGCGTGGGTGCCAGCCGCTTCAGAGCCAAGCGTGCGCCGCTCCCCTGGTCAATGAGAAACAGCAGGCTGGATTGCTCTCCGACTGCGACCTGCGCATGATAGCCGGCTACCTCCAGCGCGCGGTTGCGGTCGAGCAGCGCCTGGTGCAGCTCGTCGGCGCGCTCCAGCCCGGCGCGCAAAACCGGCGCGCCCATGCGATGAAACTCACGGCTGTCTGCGTCCAGCACCAGCAGTCCCTGCTGGGCAAAGACCTTGGCGTAGAACTCGCGAAAGGCCTGCGCCAGGCTGCGGCCCGGCTGGTAGGCTGCGGCCAGAGCCTCCATCGCGTCCGAGGCGCCCAGCAGTTCGTAAGCCTGATCGACGAGCGGTGTGATCGAGTCGTCCAGCACGATCCCGCCCACCGGTCGCGGCGTCGTGGGAGAGGAGGAATAAACCAGCTTGCGCAGCTCGCGGCGCGTCGGGAAGACGACGTGGTTGATCTCGTCAAAGTCGTGATCTTCGCTAGCCAGCCAGAAGATCGTCGCGTGCGGCCGTCCCGAGGCTGTGGCCTGACGGGCGCGTGCCAGCGCCGTGGCCGCTTTGAAAGGCGTGAATAGCGGCCCGCCAAAAAAGCCCACCTGCTGCCCGGTCACCACGCTTCCCGCGCCCTGACGCAACGCTTCGATTGCTGTCGCGGCAGCCGTCGAAGCCGCGCCATTCTGCTCGGCCAGCAGCTTCACCAATTCGGTCCAGTGCGCAGGCAAAGGCGGTCGTTCCCGCCAGCTTTCGTCCGCGGCAAAAGAGGCGTAGAAAGTATGCGCCGACGCCGCGCCGCTGCAATAGTCCAGAAAGAGCCGATGCAGCCCCGGCACTACCGTGATAGGAAGGCAATCTGTCGTCAACGCGTTCTCCGGGCAATCTTGAGCGCCAGTGAGATACCCGGCGCGTGGGCAAAAGAGGGAATTCTGCTTCTCTAAGGATGCTACGCCAGACTGAAGCGATGCACGAGTACGATTGATTCACCCATAGAAGCCGCTGTATGCGTATACTCATTAACTGATTGCGCAAATTGTCCGGTTGCGCTCTTATTCCCGACTGGAGGAGAAAGTAAAGATGCCTAAAAAGAAGAAAGCAGCGAACTCCGCCGCGCCCAAAAAGGCCAAGTCCGCCAAACCCAAGGCCAAGAAAAACCTCAAGCCGAAGGCGAAAAAATCCACCAAGCCCAAGGTTGCGAAGGCAGTTAAGCCCAAGGCCAAGAAGGCCATGAAGCCCAGGAAGGCCGCCGAGGCCTTCGCGCCTGTAGTCGAGGAGTCGGCGCAAGTGCTCGGCTCTGAGACGGTCTTCGAAGGGCCGCTCTTCCGCGTGTTGCGAGACCGGCTGATCGAGCCGAATGGCATTGAGGCTACGCGCGACATCGTTCGCCACAACGGCAGCGTGGTCATCCTGGCCATCGACGGCGCCAAAAACAAGCGCGATCCCTGGGTCGTAATCGAGCGGCAGTTTCGCCATGCCGCGGGCCGTTTCATGTGGGAGCTGCCGGCCGGCAAGCTCGAGCCGGACGAAGACGCCCTGCTCGGCGCCAAGCGCGAACTCGAGGAAGAAACCGGCTACCGCGCCAGGAAATGGAAGCCGCTGGTCGAGTATTACGCCAGCCCCGGCTTTCTCGGCGAGTCGATGAAGGTTTTTGTAGCCGAGGGGCTGGTTGCCGGTGACGCCCATCCCGAGGACGACGAGAAGATCGAGTTCCGCCTGGTCAAGCTCTCCGAACTCATCAAGCTGATCGAGCTGGGCGCGATTCTCGACGGCAAGACGCTGACCAGCGTGCTTTTATTCGCGCGCAAGATCGCCGGCAAGCGCGCCAAATAATGCTGGGACTGCTTCATTCGATTCAACCTACCTATTCAGGACCGGCGATTCAACGCCGGCCCTGGCGTTTCGAGCGCCCGCTCCTTGAATTTTTTGTGAACCTTTTCCTCCCGATTCGCGTCTTAATGCCTAACGGCGGGCATTCCCCAGTTTCTTGCTCCGCCTCATTTCACAGGATGTAAGGAAGGTAGGAACCTGTGGCTCAGTACAAAGGGAAGGTCAAGTGGTTCAACAACGCCAAGGGCTATGGATTCATCGGACGTGAAGACGGGCCAGATGTATTCGTCCACTATTCGTCTATCCAGTTGGATGGATACAAAACGCTGAAAGAGGCCGATGACGTCGAGTTCGACATCGTCCAGGGCCAGAAAGGCGCTCAGGCGGATGCTGTCATCCGGTTAAGAGCAGCAGCTGGATCCGCCCAAAGCAGCGCAGCCTAGAGGCGCGGAAAACAGGGCGTGAACACCAGTCCGTCGCCGAGCGGTTCATTGGGTGTGTGCCCGCTTTTTTGGCTCGTCACAACGCTGCGGATTTCGTAAGCTCTGTCGCTGTCTCTGCGTTCCTCTCTGGAGCGCCGAGAGGTTGTGGCTTTTTTCAGCGGCTTCTTCATGGTGTCCTGAGTCTGAGATTCACATCAAATTTAGTCTGTCATCCTGAGCGAAGTTTGGCGCGCTTTTGCGACAAACTTAGTCGAAGGACCTGCCTTTCGTTTTCTGGCAAACGGGTGGGAAACCACGAAATCAACCATACAGGAACTGTGAAAAATGCTCTGATAGTGATTTCCGGCCTCCCGCCACGGCTCTGCCAGAAGCCCTCGCTGTCGCTCTTTTCGAGCCTGTTCCGGTTTTCAACGCCCAGAAACATTGCTTTCAGTGCAAATCCAGGCAAGAATTCAAAAGAAATCCGAGAATTCATCGCCCATTCTGTGCCCGCAGAGATTAAGATAAGGGCGCTATGAGCTTACTCCGCCACGAATCCGAGGAAGAGATTGACGACACCGCCTTGGGCGAAGAATACACCAAGGGCAGCAGTCATATGGTCTGGGCCGTCGTAATTGCCGCCGTGCTGATCTCCATCGCCATCGCGGTTTTCGTCTTCGCCGGCGAAAAGCCGCCCATCGCCAGTGGAGAGATCGTTCAGGTCTGGGCTCATCCCAGCCACGTCGTGACCTCGGGATTCGACGCCAACGGCGAAGCCATGGCCAAGGAAAGCTTCGATCAGGTGTTGATCTTTGCCCACATCAAGCTGCGCAACCAGAGCCAGAATCAGCTCAATCTTGATGATATTCTGGCCAACGCCAAGTTGGGAGACGGAACTCTTTCTGTCTCGGCGGGAAGCGCGAGCCAGTTCCAGGAGGTCTTCCTGGTCTATCCAGAGTTGGCCGCGCTACACACCAGCGTACTGCCCCCGCACACAATCCTCGCTCCAGGGCAGACCCTCGACGGCACCGCCTTCTGGGCTGTGCGGCTCTCCAAATCTGAGTGGGACGCGCGCCAGGAGCTGAACTTCACCTTCCGGTTCCAGTATCAGCCCAGCTTGGTTCTCGCGCCCCACTCCGCGATTATTGAGCAGTAGGAGTCGTTGGAGGCACCGGTGCGCTCTTGGGCGCCGACAGGTAACCGCTGACCTGATTCTTTGAACTGACCGAGTTCACCACGACCTCAAAGAGCTGCGGATCCTTGCCGCTGTAGAACTGCAGAGGCTCATTCACGCCCTTGTTGACCTTGGGAACAGACTTGTCATCCGAGATCACCGTCAGATTGAATGTGTTCTTCTTGGGGTCGGCCTTGGTCAGCTGCATACTCACCGTGCCCACGGGCTTGGTTTGGCCCTTGATCAGCGTGAACTCGTAGTAGTTCCGGTCACCCTTGTGCTTCAGAAGTTCAAGCTCGTCGTGAGTGCGGGCTATCAGCGTGCTATGGCCGTCCAGATCACCCTTCATCGACGTCAACTGGCTGATCGTGGTGGCCAGATCGTTCTGCGTCTTGCCTAAATCGGTCCTCACACCACCCACGTCCGTCTTCACGCTCGACACATCGTTCGAGACCGCGGTCACAGCCTGCGCGGTCTGCTTCTCAGCGCTCTCCAGACGCTTGCTGTCGGCCTGCTCTCGCTGCAGAATCTCCTGGGCGCGGGCTTCCATCTGCTTCTGCGTTAGCCCCATCGAGGTGCCCAGCTCCTCGGTCGCCACCTTGAGACGGGCATCGGTCTCGCGCAGGTCAGCGGACAGCTTCTTGTTCTGCTCCTTGGCATCCGCCAGCGCGGTTTCTGCTGTGGTCAGACGTCCGCTCAGCGACCAGCTCCAGATCAGTCCACCCACCCCGGCAAGCAGGGCTATCGCAAGGGCCGCCAATATCGCGCCAGAAAAACTTCGGGGAGTTTCGTCAAGTACACTCATCTTTTACCTTTCCTCGGCGGCCCGTCGTGCGAACCGCATTATGTGGTTGGCGACGCCCCTTCCGGTTCGACGCCACTCAATAAATTTTTTCCCGGTATTCTCGTCTCGTTGCCGGGATTCCGCCGGGAACGCCAAATCGCTATGCTCTCTCGCCGGACGATTCCTGCGAAATCAACAGGAATTAGATATATTGTAGCTCTAGTGGAATAATCTGAGCGCCTTTATACATTGCCGCCGCAAAATCCGTTTTGGAGCATTTTTTCGCCCTTGCCGTCCCACTCTTCGTGACAATCATGGAACCGCTGCTATATAAACATCTTTACTGCATATTTTGGTGTCGGCCCTCTTCGCGGGCCGGGGCAGGCGCCGTACCTCGTAAATGAAGTCAACACAAGGGGGATCTCCGAAGGCTATGTCGACCGCTGTCGCTGGAAAGGGTCTGGAAGGAATCGTCGCGGCCAACTCTGGAATCTGCTGGATTGACGGAGAAGCGGGCGTATTGTCCTATAGAGGCATCGACATCCACGAGCTGGCCGTTCATTCGACCTTCGAGGAGACGACCTACCTGCTCTGGAACGGCATTCTGCCTAACCACTTGGCGCTCCGCGAGTTCCAGTCGCAGCTTTCCCTCGCCCGTGGCCTCGACTTTCGCGTTGTCGGTATGTTGCGCGGCATCCCCGCCTCGGCCACGCCCATGGAGGTGCTGCGCACCGCCGTCTCCGCGCTCAGCTTCTACGATGCCGATGAAAAGGACAACTCCCACGACGCCAACGTGCGCAAATGCTACAACCTCACCGCACAGATGGCCATGATCGTCGCCATCTACGACCGCCTCCGCAAGGGGCTCGAGGTGGTGCCCCCCGACCGCGCTCTGAACCACTCCGCCAACTTTTTGTGGATGCTCAACGGCGTCCGCCCCTCCGAGACCGCTGTCAGAACCATGGACATGGCCCTGGTCCTGCACGCCGAGCACGAGTTGAACGCCTCCACCTTTGCCGCCCGCGTCATCGCCGCCACGCTCGCAGACGTCCACTCGGCCGTCACCGGAGCCATCGGCGCACTCAAGGGGCCCCTGCACGGCGGCGCCAACGAAGGCGTCATGCGCCTGCTCTACGCCATCGACGAAGCCGGCGCCGATCCGGTCGAATACGTCAAGAATATGCTCGCCGCCAAGCAGAAAATCTCCGGCTTCGGTCACCGCGTCTACAAGACTGAAGACCCCCGCGCCACTCACCTCCGCGAGATGAGCCGCCAGCTCGGCAGAGACGCCGGCGTGCCCAAGTGGTACGAGATGTCCCGCGCCATCGAACTTTACATCAACGCCGACAAGAAGCTGAACGCCAACGTGGATTTTTATTCCGCCTCGACCTACGCCACCCTCGGCATCGACATCGACCTCTATACCCCCATCTTCGCCATCAGCCGCATCGCCGGCTGGGCCGCCCACATTATCGAGCAGCTCGATGACAATCGCCTCATCCGCCCTCGCGCCGAGTACATCGGCCCGCCCTATCCAGCCAAGTACATTCCCATGGAAGAGCGGGGTTAAGCCGCGCGATTTCCTTCATTTCTATCCGTGCAGCGTCGAGCATTCCGATATTGATATAGAGCCCAGGCACCTGTGTCCCGCTTGTACGGAGGGCGACTTTTGGTGTCTTCCCATCGACGTGCTTGAAGCTACCGGCAGGTGCGGGCGACTATAGCAAAACCACCATAAGTGTACCCAAGGCCAAAGTCTTAAAGTGTTGATCTCCTTAAGAAATCAACACCTAATATCAACTTTGAATGGGCATGGAAATCGTGGTTTTGCTCTAGATCGATCAATCGGGAAGATTCAGGCGATTGCAGGAATTAAGTAACAGGCGTTGCGCTAGAGTGTACAAGAAAAAAGAAATCGCCGCCAAGGGATGAACTGACGCAATTCATTAAGTCAATCTATTCAAGCATTTGAATACAATAGTATTAGCTGACATGTTTCTTCAATACAGTAATCGGAATCTCCAAAGTAATAGTGTCTATAGTGAAAAATATGTGACAATATTGAGATTACTATTGACACATATTACGCTCAATGATACCGTTGTTTTGCCTGTTTAGGAGTACTTTGGTACCTATGATTAGGCGACTCCGATAACAGAGTTCACACCACGGAGAATTGTATGACAAGCAAATCCTTACGTTTGGTCGTATTCTCGATGGCGCTGCTCGGCGTGCTGATGCTCGCCGCCACCCCAAATTTGCATGCTCAGACCGCTCCCCCGGCTCCTGCCGCGCCGACCATCAGCGTATCGGCAACCCCCGAACCGCCTCCCCCGTATTCCCAGTACAATCCCGGGCCCACGACTATCGTCTTCACACTCACATTTGCCGATGCAACTGATGGCGCAACGATCTTCTTTACCGTGACCAGTTCCAATGGCGGTGCGCTTGGTTCGGGCACCATCGCTGCTCCCTCGCCATCAACCACCGCTCATGGGACCGCGAGTTATTCCGTACCGGTCAATCAGACTAGCGGCTACACAGTGTCGGCCTATGCGCAGATCCCGGCAAATAACTCAACCTGCCCGCCAACACCCGCTTCCCCGGATAGTTCAACCACAACTACAAGCTTCTAGGGCATCTTGAAATCGATCTGCCTGAACAGTGCTTCATAGCCCAACGCGATCTGCGTCTTCACGGGAAGGCGCAGATCCTCTCTTCCGCTGTAGGTCAGAAGACACCTGCCATTTGCCAAGAGAGTATTTCTCTATCTATTTATTACCCTGCCGTGTCTTCCACAGCAGATAAAGCCCCCAGGCGGCCAGCGTGCAGCCATCGCGAATCACGCCGCTCACTATCATCTCTTCAAACTCAGCCACTGAAACCGAGCGGACGATCAGGTCGAGTTCCTCGTCGTCCCGATCGACTTCACTCTGCGTCAACCCGCCGGCCAGAAAGACATACTGTTTCTGCTTCAGAAAGCCATAAGCGATCCACAGGCTTCCCAGGCACGTCATCTCGGATGCGTGCAGGCCGGTTTCTTCGCGCAATTCGCCGCGCGCCAGCTCTTCGGGGTTTTCGACCTCCATCTCCCAGCCGCCCTGCGGCAGCTCCAGCGCCCGTTCGCCGATGGTGTAGCGATACTGCTCCACCAGCCAGACCCGCCCCTGGTCGATCGGCAGGATGATCGCCGCGTCGTGCTTCTCGACCACGCCGTAAATGCCCGGCTCGCCGTTCGAGCGCAGTACCTCATCCTCCCGCACCCGCATCCAGTGGTTGCGATAGACCTCGCGGCTGGAAATCGTGGTTATGGCGCTGCCTTGGACGGAGTTCATGGAAGCTCATTCTAGCTCATGGCTATCGTGCGGCGTTTAGCATCGGCGTGAAATTCTCGCAACATACCAGCCAATTCATTCCCGGGTCTTATTGTCTGGCCGCAAACGGGACAGAACCAGCAAGGTGGATCTACGCTCCAATCCCGCGCTCATCTTAAAAGAAACCCCGCACCATCCGTCAGGAAGTGGGCCAGCATATTGGAGGGCAGATCGCGACGCCACACGTAGAGAAGAGCGAAGACGACGGCGGTCCCGAAGACGGGAATGAGATGGACGAGTCCCCATCCAGCAAAGTGAGCACCGGTGAACGTCAGCACCGAGAGTGCGAGTGCCAGCACCACGCTGCCGGTGAGCTGGCGAACCTTCTCGATGATATATCCGCGGAAGAGTATCTCCTCAACCACCGCTGCCCTCAGCACCATCAGCACGCGGAACCAGTAAGGACGACTGAGGATCAGCCGTTGCTGTTCGAGTGCCGCACTCATGTCCAGATGAAAGACCCGGACGAGCACGGCGAAGTGAATCGCGAACACCAACAGAGCAGCCGCCGCGCCCAATACCGCGAAGAGCAGTGTCTTCCAGCCGGGACGGCGAAAGCCAATCGAACGCATGGGCAACCGCTCGGCAAATCTCAGCCAGATCAACACTGCCGCCGCGTAAATCCACCAGACCGCTTCGCGGCTTAGCAAGGCTGAGATGGAGTCGCCGGGTGCGATCCATCTGCCAACCGGCAGCAACGGCAAGATTATGGCAGAGGTCAGTCCGAAGGCAGCCAGTGAAATCGCCCGCCTGGACATCGATCTCTCAGATGTCGTCGTCATCGTACAGAATCCCCCATTGTTGATGTGTTACCCGTCGGGAAGATACGGCGATGCGGAATTCAAAGTTCCATCTGTCGAAATGATTCTAAAAATCTTCGCTTTGAGATTATGCTTCCTATTCTTCACGCACCCGGTATTGCCGCAACCGCCCCATCAGCGACGCCGGACCGCTCACCATCAGCCGCACCAGGTTGCCTTCGTACTCCCGCGAATGCACGATCATCCCCGCCTCAATGGCCGCCAGCACCGCGCCCTCCTGCTGTGGGACACATAACTCCGCCGACAGCAGCGGGTCGGTGTGCAGGGCGCGGTCAATCGCCTTGAGAAGCGCCTCCATCCCCTCGCCGGTTCTCGCCGAAACAGCCACTTCGCCTGATGACTCGCAGCGCTCCAGCAGCCCCAGCCGCTCATGCTCATCGAGCAGGTCGATCTTGTTCAGCACTTCGATGCGTGGCTTGCCGAGCACTTTCAGTTCGTCGAGAACCTTTTCGACTTGCGTCTTCTGCTCCGCCCCATAGGTCGAATTCGCGTCGCGGATATGCAGCAGCACCTCGGCCTGCGACACCTCTTCCAGCGTGGCGCGGAAGCTGGTCACCAACGTGTGCGGCAGGTTGCGGATGAAGCCCACCGTGTCCGACAGCAAAACCTTGCGGCGGCTAGGCAGTTCTATTGCTCGAAGTTTTGGGTCCAGTGTCGCGAACATCTTCGGCGACTGCAAGACCTGCGCCCCGGTCAGTTGGTTGAAGAGCGTGCTCTTGCCGGCGTTGGTATAGCCGACCAGCGCTACCGTCGGCACCGGAACCGACTCGCGCCGCTGGCGCTGCTGTTTCCGTACACGCCGCACTGACTCGAGCTCTTCTTTCAGATGGTCGATGCGCCGCTTGATCTGCCGGCGGTCGCTTTCGAGTTTGGTTTCGCCCGGTCCGCGCGTGCCGATGCCGCCGCCTAGCTGCGACATCGCTTTGCCTTTGCCGCTCAGCCGCGGCAGCATATAATCCAACTGCGCCAGCTCCACCTGTAACTGACCCTCGCGCGTTCGTGCATGGCGCGCAAAGATGTCCAGGATCAGTTGTGTCCTGTCCAGCACACGGCAAGGCAGCGCGGCCTCCAGATTGCGCAACTGCGTCGGCGTCAGGTCGTGGTCGAAGAGCACAAGATCGGCCTCGGTCGAGGCGGCGATACCGGCAATCTCATCCACTTTGCCCGACCCAATCAGCGTGGCCGGATCGGGTCGCCCGCGATGCTGCAACACTTCGGCAACCACCTGGCCGCCCGCGCTGGCAACCAGCTCGCGAAACTCGGCTAGTGACTCCTGCACGTCCAGCTCCGTCGAGAAACTGGTCGAGGCAGCTCTAGGAACTTGTTGAAATTCACCTGATGCACAGTCATTCATTTTCGTTTCAAGCGATTGTTGAGTGAAAATCGGTTTGAAATGCAGGTTTGTGCTGTGTTGATGCGGCTTTTACGGCCAC
>Ga0181520_10001499_pt1 | contig 47178 bp, 27 predicted proteins | sample PEATcosm2014_Bin_29_FD_132451 | JGI IMG/M metagenome (GOLD analysis project Ga0181520, IMG submission 132451) | Peatland microbial communities from MTU Mesocosm Facility, Houghton, MI, USA - PEATcosm2014_Bin02_30_metaG | ecosystem: Environmental > Terrestrial > Soil > Wetlands > Peat | place... | reverse complement strand
GGCGAAAGTCAACGCCGTGCCGTAGCTCTTGCTCGTGCTCTTGGCCGTAATCGTCAATTGCGCTGCCGTCACCGAAAGCGTCCCCGACAGATAGCTGATGTTGTAGTTGCCCAACCCCGTGCCAACCGCTGCCGAGGGAGTAATGCTGTACGGGCCGCCCGCAACCGTGGCCGTTGCCGCCGCGCCCAACGAGCTCAACGCCACGCTGGAAACCGCATCGCCGTTCAACAAGCCTGTGGCCGTGAACTCCGTTCCGGCGAGAGTCAACGCCGTGCCGTAGCTCTTGCTCGTGCTCTTGGCCGTAATCGTCAATTGCGCTGCCGTCACCGAAAGCGACCCCGGCAGATAGCTGATGTTGTAGTTGCCCAACCCTGTGCCGACCGCTGCCGAAGGAGTAATGCTGTACGGGCCGCCCGTAACCGTGGCCGATGCCGCCGCGCCAGCCGAATTCAGCGTCACGCTGGATACCGTATCGCCGTTCAACAAGCCCGTGGCCGTGAACTCGGTACCGGCGAAGGTCAGTGCCATGCCGTAACTTTTGCTCGCGCTCTTGGCCGTGATGGTCAAGGGCGATGCCGTCACTGAGAGCGACCCGGCGGCATAGCTGATGTTGTAGTTGCCCAACCCCGTGCCAACCGCTGCCGAGGGAGTAATGCTGTAAGGGCCGGCAGCAACTGAAGCCGTTGCTGCAGCGCCCGGCGAGGTCAGCGTGACGCTCGATACCGCATCGCCGTTCAACAAGCCTGTAGCCGTGAACTCGGTCCCCGCAAAGCTCAAGGCCGTGCCGTAGCTCTTGCTGGCGCTCTTGGCCGTGATGGTCAAGGGCGATGCCGTTACCGATAGTGAAACCGTGGCGCTGGCCGAGGCGTACATCACCTTGTCGTTCGGCGTGAAAACCGCATTAAGGGTGTAGCTACCCGCCGGCAGGATGGTCGTCGCGTTCACCACCTGCGCGGAGCCGCCGCCCGGTGTGGCCGTGTAAACGATAGTCCCAAGATTATTCGACAGCGGTGCTAGCACCGAGGCATTGAGAACTCCGCTCAACGATGCTCCGTACTGGATCGCGGCCGGCTGTGCCCAACCCAGTTGCGGTGTGCCCTGCTGGATGAGGAGGCTGTAGTTTTGGGAGAAGGAATGCATGGCTTGATCAGTCACTGTAACCGTAGGCTGAAAAGTTTCGGGTTCCACCGTCGGCGTGCCGCTCAGAATTCCGGTGAGCTGATCGATCCTCAGACCCGGGGGCAACCCCGTCGCGGTATAGACGTACAGAGGAGTTCCATTGGCGGCCTGGAAGGTAATGGATGAATAGGGTGTACCCACCGATCCCGCCGGCAAGGCGCCCGCGCCCGGGCTCAGAGTGAGGGCCAGGACATCGAATGGCGCGCTCGACGCGGTCAGATTGGCATTGGCATTCAGAGGCAGCGTGGCCGTTAGCACCTCCGCGGGAATCTCCGAGGTTGAAACAATGGCCAACCCGCTGAAGTTGCCGACGCCCGCGGTGAGGGAGTAGGTCGCGGGAGAGGGGGAGAGTGTTCCCGCGGTGGCGGAAACGGTAACCGCATTGGCAAGGGAAGCAGACGACGCTACCGAGCCGCTTTCCGCGAGCGCGACCTGCGGGGTGTTGGCCGATGAAAACCTGGTGCCGGCAAACTCGGCGGGTGCTGCGCTGTTCGAGGGTGCATAGAGGCCGTTAAACGCCAGAGCATAGTTGGTCTGCACCGCTCCCGCATCCACACAGGCAGGGATGCTCTGGCCCTGTTGAGGAACATACCCGGCGTAGCTGGTGTTGGTTCGCGGCAGTCCGCGCTGGTCGGTGGTGGGCAAAGTTTGCGGATTGCCCGAGGTATCGTTTTCCAGCGCTGTGGTGCCCGCGCAAATGGCCACACTCCCCGGCAGCGGAAGCATGGTCTGCGTCGGCCCGCCGTAGTTGCCCAGCGGCGCTAGCATGGAGACCGTGGGAGCGGCGATGGGGTTGACGTTGGTGGTGCAACCTGAGCAGGAGCCACCGGGGAGAACGTTGTTGGTGAAGTTGGTGTGAGCGGCGCCATAGATCGCCAGCGAATCCAGGAAGATGCTGTTGGTGACTGCCAGGGGACCTGAGCTATTGAGGTCGCCGGAGCCGTTCCCATCTGCGTTCCCTGAAAAAGTGCTATTGGTCACCGTCAAAGAGTACGGGCTGAAAATGGCGCCGCCCCCGCTATTCGTGCCCGTCGCCGAGTTACTCACAAAGGTGCTGTTCGTCACCGTCAACACGCTCATGCTGTAAATGGCGCCGCCCCCGCTGTATGTGCCGGACACGGAATTGTTCAAGAAGGTGCTGTTCGTCACCGTCGACGTGCCGGTGTTGTAAATCGCGCCACCTCGCGAATTGCTGCCGGACGACGCTGAGTTTCCGGTGAACGTGCTGCCGGTCACCGTCAACGTGCCGTTGTTGAAAATCGCGCCGCCCTTTCCTGGGTCGCCTGTCGAATTGCCGGAGAACGTGCTGTCGGCTACCGTCAGCGCGCCGAGATTGCAAATGGCACCGCCGCCCTCGCAGGCTCCCTGCAGCCGCACATAGCCATTCGCGATGTTCAAGTTGCGGATACTCGCTCCCGTTACCCCCGAAGCCACGCTGAAATTCGGGAAGGAAAAAACGGTCAGCGGTCCGGGTCCTTCTACCGTGACCAGGTTGGTCCATGTCCCATTGAGGTTTGCCGTCGGTCCCGCAATGGTTGTATTCGAGGGAATGTTCAGCGTCGGGCTCCGAAGCGTCCCAGACAGTTGGATGGTGTTCGCCGCTGCGGTATTCGAGGCCGCGAAAACGGAAGTGTCGAATGTGACATTCCCCCCGCCGGTCAAGCCCGCTGCGATGAGCGCATCGCGCAACGTGCAAGCAATGCCTCCGCTCGGATTCGCGGGGTTGACCGGGCAGTTCGCTTGTGCGGTCTGAGACGAAGGATCCGAGTTGTCGTCAGTATTGGTATTTACCACATAAGTGGGAATCGCCTCGAAGTCCGCGGTAACGACGTCCGGCGCCGTGGGGGTGAGGGTGGTGCTGACATTGGTGGTGCTGGCCAGGTCCGCGGAAGTTCCCGCAGTCACCGTCCAGCTTTTCAGGTAATAGCCCGCCGCCGGAGTCGCCGCCAGGGCCACCGCTGTTCCCGCAGGATAGTAGGTCGCACTCGCCACGCCGCTCGTCACCTGCGTTCCGCCCAGCGAAACCGTGCCACGCGATGGGTTGGGAATGTCGACCGTGAGTTGATAGCCTGCGGCGGAGAAGTTCGCAGTGTAACTGGTGACGCTGGTGCTGGCGGTCGCCGTCAGCGGATTGGCCGTGTTCAAGGTGCTGGAAACGTTGGTTGTCCAGCCGCTGAAGACATAGGAAACTCCCCCGCTGTTTTGCGGCGACGCGGCCTGCAGCGTGTACGGCGAGTCGACAGTCCAGCTCTGCTGCTGCGACACGGCAAAACTGGCGGTGCCGATGCTGAATCCAAAACCGGTTGGCGACGTACCCACCGTGACCGCCGTGTACTCAGGAAGCAGCGATACAGAGGTCGAGTTGCTCGCCGCGTAGAGATCGGCAACTCCCTGGTAGTTGGCCACCGTGGCGTTGGCGCCGGGGGAGGGTACGGCCACATGATTGGCTGTGGCCGTGGCCGTCTCGCTCAACTGCGACAACAGCACGGTCACCGTGTTGGAATTCAGGTTTGCGGTGGCCAGATCGGCAAGGCCATCGCCGTTGAAATCGCCCACTGCGGCGAAGATGGGTTCTAATCCCGTAGCCGGGGCAAGCGGAGATGCCGTAAACGTTCCGTCCCCTTTGCCCAGCAGCAGGGTCACGGTATTGGCGAATGCGCTTGTCACAGCAAGATCCGGTATGCCGTCGCCGTTGAAATCCCCGATTGCAATGCTCGATGGGGTGCCTGCGGTATTGTAGGTAGCGCCCGTCTTGAAGGTGCCATTGCCATTGCCCAGGAAGAGATCGACGGTGTTGCTATCGGTGTTGACCACCGCCAGGTCAGTATGTCCGACTCCGCTGAAATCGCCGGCAGCGATGGAAAAGGAGCCGTCGCCAGTGGCAAGAGTTGCCGGCAGCGCGGTGAACGTTCCATCCCCAACACCCTGGAGGATGGTTACCTTTTTATTGTTATAATCCGGGACGGCCAGATCGAGGATGCCGTCCCCGTTGAAGTCGCCCGCAGCGATGGAGTCGAATTGAGCGTTGGTGATTCCCGTATACGCAGTCACTCCGGGCTGGAAAGTTCCGTTTCCTCTGCCCAGCAGGACAGTCACCTTGCCGCTGGTATTGGCCACGGCCAGATCGAGGATGCCGTCGCCGTTGAAATCGCCGATGGCGATCAAGGCAGGCCCAGTTCCTGCAGCGAAAGAAGTGCCCGCCTGGAAGGTTCCGTCCCCTTTGCCCAGCAGGATGGTAACCGTATTGGCAGCGTCGTTCGCGACCGCGAGATCGGGAATGCCGTCGCCATTGAAATCGCCGATGGCGACAGACAAAGGCCCGGCTCCCACGGGATAAGAAACTCCGGGACGGAAAGTCCCGTCCCCATTGCCCAGGAAAACCTTCACGATGTTGCCGATATGGCTGATAACCGCCAGGTCGGAAATGCCCAGGCCCCTGAGGTCGCCCACGGCAACACCGTTGGGCTGTGTGCCGGCGGTCAGATCGGTGCTTGGGCTGGTCGTTTCCGAGTCCAGGAAGCTCAGCACGGGTGCGCTCGGCGTGCCCAGCGGCTGGGTCGCCACCAATATGCTGCCGTCGCTGGTGTCTGCGAAATTCACCGTCCCGCTCAGCGGCGTAACCCCAGAGGCATTCACCGCCGCGGTCACCGTGGCCGTCAGCGCGTAGTCGCCCGCGCTGCCGGAAGAGGCCAGCGCCGTCGCGGTGGGATAGAGTCCGGTCACCGTCAGCGCTTTGGGAGTGCCGGCACTGCTGCTGCCCGTTACCGGCGTCGCCGCATTGGGCGCTCCGGCAAAGACCGCGTAGTAGCTGTGGCTGCCGATGCCGGGATAGAAGACGATCGAACTCGTGCCGGTTGCGCTCAACTGCGCCGAGCCGAGAAGATGGATGTCCGTGCAGTCCGAGGCTGGCGTGGTGGATACGCAGAAGTTCACCGTTCCCGCCGTGACTGGACTGCCCGTGGTGGTGTCGGTCACAGTGGCCGTCAACGTCACCGGGCTGCCCGCCGCCATCGTCGCCGGAGATGCCAGCGGGTTGGTTCCCGACTTCATCGCCAGAGCGGTGCTTGTGGTCTGGTTGGTCACCGCAAACTCTACAGCCGCAAGGCTGTTTGAATAGGAAGACGTTCCAGCGAAGCTGAGAATAACTTTGTGGGTGCCCACAGCGACATTCGAGTTCACCAGATCCACGGTGACGGTGTCTCCGTTGATGAGTGGATTTGCCACAACAGAGATTGTGTCGATGCCGGCGGCTGATCCATCCAGCGTGGCCGAGAAGTTCGTTGCAAGCACGCCGCTGACAGCCGGATTGAGATTAAAGGCGAAGCTGGACGGCGCCTGTCCATAGAAGTACGGCGAAATCACCGGGAGGGACACCATGTAGGTGGGCACAAGCTGATAGGTGAATTGGCCGGCAAGGGATTGGGCGCTGGTGCCGCCGGGTGAGGTCACGGTAACATCCACCGTGCCGGTTCCCGCTGGAGAGGTCGCGGTGATCAAGTGGTCGCTGTCGATCGTGAAGCTGGAATTCGTGGCCCCGAACTGTACCTTGCTTGCATTGGTGAAGCCCGTCCCGGTGATGGACACGGAGGTTCCGCCCGCGACGGGGCCGGCGGCTGGAGTGAGGGACGTCACGATGGGCATCGGCGGGATCGCAAGCATGAAGCTGCCGCTGGTCGCCGAGGCATCGCCGGAACCGGCCGTCAGCGTCAGCCCGGTGAGCGGGCTCGGGTTGGTCACCGTGAGGGTGTAGCTGGCCGTACCGCTGGCGTCGGTGGTGGCCGAGACGGGCGCGCCTGCAAGCGTGCCGCCGCCATTCAAAGCGATAGACAGGGGCGCGGAGGCCACGGCGACGCTGTTTTCGAGCACTTGCACGGAGACCGGGAAGCCGATGCCACTGTATTCCGTCGCTGGCAGCGGGGGTGTGAAGCTCAGTGCGTAGTGCGTCTGCACCGCGCCGGAATCCATGGAGCCTGTGGAGCACCGATTCGGCGCAATCGCAATGCCGCGCTGGTCGCTGGTGGCCAGCGCGATGGCACCGCCCGAGGCATCGTTGCCCGGCGATGTCGTGCCGGCGCAAAGAGCCGTCGAGCCGGGCAGCGGGAGCATGGTTTGGGTCGGCCCGCCATAGTGACCCAACGTGGCCAGTGTAGCGGCGGTGGCGCCCGTCGACGTCTTATTCAGATAGCCGACGATGTTGCCGCCATTACTGGTGTAGGTGCCCGCGTTGCTGATATCGTCCTGCAGCCCGGAGAGGTTGTTCCCGCTTACAATGCTGTTGACCAGCACCAGCTTGCCGGTAGCATTGCGAATGCCCGCGCCGGGGGAGACGGTGTCAGCGGCGGTGTTGCCGGAGATCGTGCAGTTGGATACAGTCAGCGCGCCGTAATTCTCAATGCCGCCGCCACGCGAGCCGTCCCCATTGACCGAGAAGGTGCTCTCGGTTACTGCCAGAGTTCCGTGGTTGCTGATCCCTCCGCCGGCCCATGCGGAATTGTTGGAGAAGCTGCTGTCCGATATGGTCGCCGTGCTGTAGTTGTAGATGCCGCCGCCCTCGCCCACAGTGGGAGTCATGACAAAGTTGCCTGTGAAAGAGGTATTCGATATGGTCAGTTTGCCGCTGCCGTTGCTGTAAATGGCGCCGCCCAACCCGGTGGCGGCATTGCCGGAGAAGGCGCTGCCGGAGACCGTCAACGTGGCAAAATTGGAGATACCGCCGCCCTCACCTTGGCTGGCCGTGGTGGCAGAATTATTGGATAAGGTGCAGTTTGACACCGTCAGCGTGCCATTGTTGGAGATGCCGCCGCCGTTGATGGAGGCTTTCCCTCCGGCGATGGTCAGATTCGAGATCTGCACGGTCATGCCGGCAGCTATGCTGAAGACCTGCACGGCGTTGTTTCCAGAGACGGTGAGCAGATTGGCCCCCGGCCCGGCGAGGGTCAGATTGCTGCCGATGTTGAGCGTTCCCGCCGCACCCAGGGTGATGGTCTTTTGGGTGGCGAAGAACGTTCCGTCGAAGGCGACACTCCCCGCCTTGGCCTGGTTGATCGCGGTCACCGCATCGCGCAGGGTGCAGGTGTTCGCATTGGCCGGGGCGCAGTTGGTAAAGGCCGCAACCACTCCGGCGGGATTGTCGTCCGCATCGGTATTCACCACGAAACTCGGGGCCGCCACGGCAATGCTGCCCGAAATGCCTGCAATCAAGCCGGTCTCAGAGGCCGTAATCGTCTGCGCGCCGCCGGTGAACAGCGTGACCGGGAAGGTTCCTGTCCCATTGGTCAAGGTTGCGTTCGCGGGCAGAACGGCTAGCGAGTCCGTGCTGCTGAATTGAACCGGTCCGGAGTAGCTGGTGGCAGTGTCGCCATACCCATCCTGGGCGGTGACCGTCACATTGGAAGGCGTGCCCGCCGTCTGCGACGATGCGGCCGAAACTGAAAAGCGAGTAGCCGGGCCCGGGGCCACGGTCAAGGTAAAGTCCTGGGTGGCATTTGGCAAAATGCCGTTGCTTGCGGTAATGGTGACGTGGAACGTGCCCAGTGGGAAGGGTACTCCCTGCAGGATCCCTGTGCTGTCGCCCATGTCCCTCAGAGTGAATCCCGCATTCGAAAAACCGGGGGCGGTCAAGCTGGCTGTCGGCATCCCGCTAGTGAGGACCCAGAATGAAGTGGCGACTCCTATGGTGGCGGTGAGGTTGTCGGCGCTCGTGATGGCCGGCGGCGCGTTGACCGTCAGCGTAAAGTCCTGGGTGGCATTCGGCAAAGTGCCGTTGCTGGCGATAATGGCGATGGGGTACGAACCGCCGGCGGTCGGCGTTCCCGACAGCGTGGCGGTGCCATTGCCGTTGGAAACGAAAGTAACGCCGGCCGGCAATCCGCCGACGGCGCTCAAGCCGGCGGTCGGTGTCCCGGTGGTTGTGACGTTGAATGAAAAGGGGTGGTTGATGAGGGAAGTGAAGGATATGGCGCTGGTGATGGCCGGCGCATGAGCGCCCGTACCCGTGCCGGTGACGCCGATGCTCTGCGTTGCGCCGGCGGCGCCGCCGCTGTTGTCGGTGAGTTCCACCGAGCCGTTGTAGGCTACATTGCGGAGCGGAGCAAAGGCGATACCCAACGTGCAGGATGCGCCGGAGGCCAGGCTGGCAACCATTTGGCTGGAACCGCTCTGCAGGCAGGAGCCGCTCAGCGTATATCCGGGGGGTACGGTGGGGTTGATGGAGGTAGAGAACGCCACCTGCTCGTTGCCGATGTTTTCCAGGTTCACAGACTGCGTGGCGCTGCTATTGCCGGCCGTGACCGTGCCGAAACTATTCAGCACCGGCGGGTCGGAGCGGTCCAGTATGAAGACACCCAAATTAAAATAAGAAAAGTAGAGGTTCCCATTGCCGTCGATCGCTATCCCGTCGGGACCTTGAAGAGCTATCTGCAGTGGTAATTGAACCCAGCTGCCGGGCACCTCGGAAGTCTCGACGTAGACATGTCCCGCTGTCTTGACCCCTGTATATTCCTCCCCGAGATCGTCGGAAATGTAGAGCGTTCCCGCCGGATCGATGGCGATGCCCGTGACGTTTACAAAGTTGGAAGCGACGGTGACCTCGCTGGATGTGCTGCCTCCCGGAAGTTCATACACGGTACTGGCGGTTGGAACCCCCCCTGCCGATAAGGCTGTGATAAATGAGACGAAGACGTCGCCACTGCCATCCACGGCTACAGCCGCCGCCATTCCCGCTTGAACCAGCGTTACTTGGCCGTAACTGGCGCCCGAATAGGGAACCTTGTACAAGCCCACTGTAGCATCGGCAACATAGACATTCCCGCTGCCATCCACCGCGACCCCGATCGGTTGACCGTAACCGGGGCCGATGGTGCTTTTTGAGTAGCTCTGAGCGGCATACTTGTACACTTTGTTCGTACCATCGTCGGCCACATATAAGTTTCCGCTCGCATCGATCGCCAACCCGATAGGGCTCACCAAGGTGGAATCGATGGTAGTTTGGGTATAGCTTCCACCGGAGCCCAACGTTTCCTTATATAGAGCTGACGCAACATAATCGACCACATAAACGTTGCCTTGCTGATCCACTGCCACGCCATTGGGATAGTCGAGTCCTTTTTGGACGGTCTTCTGTGTCCCCGGCAGAAAGATCAACTGTCCCCTGTTCCCCGAACCCTCGGTTGGCACCTGTCCCAGCGCCCCGGCCGCCACTCCCAGCAGCAACAGGCAGACCGCCAGACAAGCGCCCACGGTCCTTAGAGCTGTGTGGAGCGCGATTCCAAGGAAGGATGCTGCGGAATTCCTGGTGACGTATTTTGTTTGGGCTTCGATCATGCTGGCGGGAGTCAATCTCTTGGCGGACATCGGGTCTTTCCTCTTCGTGCAACGTTCTGTGACAGGGCAGTCTAGACAGACACAGCTTTCCCGTACCCGGTTTGAGGCAAACTCAAACCCGGCCTGAGAACCCCTTCGAATGCGAGGGAGTGAATAGTGACTTGGCGGTATTGGTGCCGAGCCGTCTTTGTGAAAACCGCATCAGCGGCCGCGGCAGAGACTCAGGCAAGATATCGGGCTCCGCACAGCACGAACGGAGGCGCGAAATCCAACCCATTGGAAAACTAACAGACGAGGCGCCCCTACGTCCTGCACTTTCGCATAGTTACGCTCAAATAAGACACCGGGAAACTGCCTGAGGAAAACCGTCGGGCCGCGGAAACTCGCCGCCTGCCTGGTCTCAGGCTATCTAACAGTCGGTGGCAATTCATCGTTTTACCAAAGGCAAGACAGCAAGCTCGCCTGGGAATTCCGATGCTATCTCTCCGGGTTGACCTTTCCTTGGAGTTGCCCTCCGCGCTATGCAGACGATCGAGTCTTGGTCGCAGCTTGTAAAGCGTGAACTGCTTGCTAACTTCAGGGTGCCTGCTTCTTCCCGATTTGAGACAGTAACGTGCCTGAAAGGAGAAGCCGATAGCATCTCCTCAATCCCTGCTGAGATAGCATTGTGCCAACAGTTTCAGCTTTCAAAATCTGTTCTGCACCCGGCTGGAGATGCAATGGGTACGATTCGTTCTTCTATCCGCGGGACAATTCCTTCGATTCTCTGCGGAATCGCGTTGTTGGCAACTGGATGCTCCAGTTCATCGGGGTTCGGCGGTGGTACCTCTACCACGAGCCAGACCATCGCCTTTGGCCCGATTGCCGCGCAAATGGCTGGTACCAGCCTCACGCTGACCGCAACCGCGTCTTCCGGGCTTCCCGTCAGCTTCGCCTCCACGACGCAGAGTATCTGCACAGTCTCTGGCGTTACCGCTTCGCTTTTGGCTTCGGGCGCCTGCACGATTGACGCCTCGCAGGCCGGCAACGGATCCTATTCACCGGCTCAGACTGTCGAACAGAGTTTCACTGTGAATGCGGAATCCCAGACCATCACCTTTGGGCCGATTGCCGCGCAAGCGGTGGGAACCACTCTCACGCTGACCGCAACGGCTTCTTCGGGACTTCCGGTCAGCTTTGCCTCGACCACTTTGAGTGTTTGCACGGTTTCCGCCGGCACGGCTTCTCTTCTGGCTTCGGGTACCTGCACCATCACTGCATCCCAGGCCGGGAATACCACTTATGCTGCTGCCCAAACTGTCTCGCAAAGCTTCTCTGTCAACGCGGAAACCCAGACCATCGCCTTCGCATCGATCCCCGCGCAAACGGTCGGAGCCAGCCTCACTTTGACTGCAACCGCATCTTCGGGCCTTCCCGTCAGCTTTGCCTCGACCACCCTCAATGTCTGCACGGTAAACGGCGCCAAAGCAACACTTCTCACTGCCGGTACTTGCACCATCAGTGCATCTCAAGCCGGCAATGCAACCTATGCAGCCGCACCAACCCTATCGCAAAGCTTCTTGGTCAGTGCCGCAACGCAGACGGCGTCGGCTCCCGTCTTTAGCCCCGCCGCCGGCACCTATAGCTCGGCACAGCAGGTCACCCTCTCCAGTTCCACGCCAAATGCCGTCCTTTACTACACAGCCGATGGCAGCGCTCCGGCTGCGAGTTCTACCCTCTACACCGGACCCATTCAAGTGAATACCACCGAAACGATCGCGGCCATCGCCACAGCCGCTGGATACACGCAGAGCGCTGTGTCCCAAGGGGCGTACACCATCAACCAGCCCCCAGGCAGTCCCACATTCGTTCAGCAGTGCACCAACTCCGGCTGGGGCATGTTTGTCAGTTGCACGCTCAACTCAGTCGGCGCGGGCCATACCATTGCCATCGGCTTTGCCACCGACAGCCCGTCGGCAGTAGCCCTCACATCCACGGCGGGCAATCCCATCCTGGTTGCGACAAAGTTCAGCGCCGCCAATGGCGAGTACCTCAGCGCCTACATTCTGCCCAACACACCTGCCGGGAACATCACCTTCACTGCTACATTGACCGCAAACTACAGCCTTTTGCTGTACGGACTGGAATACGCGAACACCGCCGCGGCTCCCCTCGACGGCGCCATCACGTCCGAGACAGACGGATGGGCGCCTTCGACGGTCGTCACGCCCAAGTTCACCACCACCGCCGCCAACGATCTGCTTTGGACTTTCTGTGCCGATGCCGGTTGGGGCGCTCTCAGCGCCGGTACAGCTCCAATTCAGTGGACCGCCCGCGACAATACTCCCGGCTATTTCATCGAAGATGGCCCAAGCACTTCCGCGGGCGCATACTTCGGCCAGGTCAACACCACAGGCACCAGCGCCAGCAGCTTGATTACCATCGCGCTTGCGCCTCCCACATCGCTTCAGCCGGCGCCTGTGCCCACCCTCAGCCCCGTCGGTGGTGTCTATACTTCCTTGCAATCGGTCACCATCACCGACGCGGCCAGTAACGCCACCATCTACTACACCACCGACGGGTCCACCCCCACCGTCGGTTCGACGGTGTACAGCGGCCCGATTCAAGTCCTGGGCAGCGAAACCATTCAGGCCATCGCCAAGGGCGGCGGCTACTGGACCAGCCCGGCGGCCTCGGCAACCTACACTCTCAACCTGCCCCCCGCCGCCACGCCCGTTTTCACTCCACCGACAGGCACCTACACTTCGGCACAGACAGTAACCATCAGCGATTCCACTCCCGGCGCAGCGATTTACTACACCACCGATGGAAGTACGCCAAGCATCGGTTCAACCAAATACACCGGTTCAATCTCCGTCTCCTCGGCCGTCTCGTTCACCGAGATCGTTCAAGCCATCGCCATTGCCAAAGGCTATTCGCTGAGCCCGGTCGGTGGAGCTACCTACATCGTCAACCTGCCCACAACCGCCGCCCCGACCTTCAGCCCAGCGGCTGGAACCTACTCCACGGCGCAGACTGTAACCCTGAGCGATTCAACCGCCGGCGCTACGATCTACTACACCACCGACCGCTCGACACCCACCGCCAACTCAGCCAAATACACCGGTCCGATCGCCGTCTCGGCCTCCGAAACCATTGAGGCTATCGCATCCGCCAGCGGTCTGTTGCAAAGCCCGGTTGACTCGGCTGCCTACATCATCGGCGGGCCATCCGCCTGCGGAGCCATGAGCACCGGCAACATGGCGAGCCTCAATGGCTTCGTCCCCTTTCCAGCCTCCAACGTCTGGAATACCAACATCGCCAATGCTGCCGTCGATCCCAACAGCGCCATGATCACCGGCGCGGCAGGCTTTGCCGGCAACCACCTGCACTTCGATTGGTCCACCCCCGCCGATGGCAATTACGGCATCCCTTACACTGTGGTCGACTCCAGCACGCAGCCGCTGGTGCCCATCAACGTAGTCGCTTATGCCGATCAGAGCGACGTCGCCAACGCGCCGTTCCCCCTGACCTCACCCGTTGAGGGCTATCCGGGCGACTGCACCGGCGGACCCAACAACTACGTCGAAGATGCCCATGTCCTGGTCCTCGACAGGCACACGTGTTTCCTCTACGAGACTTTTAACACCCAGCGCTGCAACGGCGCATGGAGCTCGGATTCCGAGACCATCTGGGATCTGAACAACTACAACCAGCGTCCCTATAGCTGGACCTCCGCCGATGCCGCCGGGTTGCCCATCTTTCCCGGGCTGGTGCGCTATGACGAAGTCGCTTCCGGCGCTATCAATCACGCCATCCGCTTTACCCTCCCAGCCACCAAGGACGACGCAAACGGTGGCTATTTCGTTTCGCCGGCGACCCATGCGGCAGGCAATATCTGGGGCGTGAACAACATCATCGGCATGAGAATCCGGCTTAAGTCGACCTTCGACATCTCCAAGTTTTCCGCCACCAATCAGGTGATTCTCAAGGCAATGCAGCAGTACGGCCTGATTCTTGCCGACAACGGAAGCTATTTCTACTTCCAGGGCGTACCCGATTCGCGCTGGAACGACAACGACCTCGAGAATCTGAACGGTGTCACTGCGGCCGACTTCGATGTAGTGCAGATGACGCCCGTATGGCCCGGGTGGGACGCGAACACCGCTCCTACGGGCAATCCGCCCACCATCGGCAGCTTCACCGCCTCCGCTTCCACCGTCAGCGCCGGAACCCCGGTCACCCTCACTTGGAATACCAGCAACGATTCCTACGACTTCATCGATCAGCTCGGCGGCGTGCGCGGCGGCAGCGTCACCATTGTTCCTGCCGCTTACACCACTTACACCCTCTACGCCACGAATCAATATGGGCGTTCGTCTGCGTCCGTCACCGTCAATGTCACCGGCGCGGCGCCGCCCATCACCTGGCCGGCGCCGGCAGCCATCGTCTATGGCACGCCGCTGAGCACAACGCAGTTAAACGCCTCAGCCCCCATCCCCGGCACGTTTGCCTACAACCCCGCCGAAGGCACAGTGCTGCAAGCTGGCGCGCAAACCCTCACCGTCACCTTCACCCCAGACGACAGCAACGATTACAAGGGAGCCACGGCGCAAGTCCTTCTCACTGTCAACCAGGCGCTCCCCACCATTACTTGGCCGGCTCCTGCTTCCATCACCGCCGGCACAGCTTTGAGTTCCGTGCAGTTGAACGCGACTGCCTCCGTCCCCGGCGTGCTTACCTACTCTCCCACGGCGGGAACCGTCTTGCCGGTCGGCACCGAATCCATCTCCGTGAACTTCGCTCCCACCGACAGCATCGATTTCGCTCCCGCGCAGGCTAGCGTTTACCTCACCGTCAACTCTTCCAGCGGCACGCGAACCGCATGTAGCGTCATGAGTACGGGCGACATCGCGCCTCTCAACGGATTCGTGCCCTTCCCGTCGTCCAATCTCTGGAACGTCAACATCGCCAACGCGGCGGTCGATCCCAATAGCGCCGTCATCACCGGCGCAGCCGGCTTTGCCGGCAACCATCTTCATTTCGACTGGTCCACGCCCGCCGACGGCAACTATGGCATCCCCTACACAGTCGTCGACTCCTCCATCCAGCCGGTAGTGCCCATCACCGTGGTCTCCTACCCTGGCGAGAGCGATGTCGCCAACGCGCCCTTCCCGCTTACCGCTCCCATTGAGGGCTACCCTGCGGACTGCACCGGCGGCCCCAACAACTACGTCGAAGATGCCCACGTGCTGGTGCTCGACCGGCACACCTGCATGCTTTACGAGACATGGAACACCCGCCGCTGCAACGGCGCCTGGAGTTCGGATTCGGAAACCATCTGGGATCTCACCAAGGGCGAAGCGCGCCCCTATGGATGGACCTCGGCCGATGCTGCCGGTTTGCCTATCTTCCCGGGACTCGTCCGCTATGACGAGGTCGCTGCCGGAGCCATCAATCACGCCATTCGCTTCACCTTGCCGCACACCAAGAACGATGCCAACAACGGATACTTCGTCGACCCGGCCACCCACGCCGCCGGAACCGAATGGGGCGTCGATAACGTCATGGGTATGCGGATCCGTCTCAAGCCCACATTCGACATCTCCAAGTTTTCCGCCACCAATCAGGTGATTCTCAAGGCCATGCAGCAGTACGGCATGATCCTGGCCGACAATGGCAGCTATTTCTACTTCCAGGGCGTTCCCGATTCGCGCTGGAACGACAACGATCTCGAGAACCTGAACGGTGTCACCGCAGCCGATTTCGATGTGGTGCAGATGACGCCTTCCTGGCCCGGATGGGATGCCAACACCGCACCCACAGGCAACCCGCCCACTATCAACAGCTTTACAACGTCGGCTTCTTCGGTCGCCTCGGGAACTCCCGTCACTCTCACCTGGAATACCAGCTTCGATTCCTACGACATAATCGACCAGCTCGGTGGCGTCCGCGGTCCCAGTGTCACCGTCGCACCAACCGCAACCACCACCTACACGCTCTACGCAACCAACCAGTTCGGCCGATCCTCGCAGGCCGTCACCGTGACCGTTCATTAGCGGCGTTATCGTGCGGTTGAGTGATTTTTGCTCTGGGCTTGCGTGCCGAAGATCCGGTCATGCCAAAGCTCACAGGTGGGTACGGGTCCGGGGTGCAGGTTCCCTCGCGGCCCTTCGGAATCCCGCACCACCGATACAATTGCCTCGTAGCAGATCAAGCACCTTTTCGGAGTTCTACAACCCGATGAAACCGTTCGTGCTATTTCTGTTGTTGACCGCTGGCACCGCCGTAACCGCCGCTCAGAGTCCCGCCCGTATCCCGCAGGCTACGGCAAAGGCGTCAGCAACCGCGGCCGTTTCTCTGCCCCCGGGTGTGCCCGCGGTCAAAGGCGCCTTACAGGATCTCTTCACGCTGCGTTTTCAGGAGGTCCGCATCGGCTCCGGATCCCTCGCCGAACCGGGCAAGATGTATAAAGTCCATTACACAGCCTGGCTGGCCGCAGACGGCCGCAAGTTCGACTCTTCCTATGACCACCCCGGGCCGCCGGTCCTCGACCAGAGGGGCAAGCCGGTCCTGGGTCCGGACGGCAAGCCCAAATGGGCCGAGCCGCCGCCGGTCAGCATTCCCCAAGATTACGGCTACGTGATCCCCGGTTGGGACCAGGGATTCTATGGCATGCGCGTGGGCGGCAAGCGGCGTCTTTTCATCCCCTACCAGCTTGCCTATGGAGCGCGCGGCAGGCCAGGGCCCGATGCCGATCATCCCGGCATCCCCCCGCGCTCCGATCTGATTTACGACATCGAGCTGATCGAAGTCGGCGAACTCCCGCCACCGCCTCCGCCGCGCAAACCTCTCGCCGTATCCGGCTTCCCGGGCACATCGCATCGGCCTGCCCCTCAGCCGGGCGGCGCTCCCGCTCCGCCCGGCGTCCACGCCACCCCGTCTCTGCCTGCGGCACCCGCAAATTAGAGAGTCGGCGCCGATGCAACAGTGTGTTCTGACGAGGATTTCGGGAACCCGGCAGGGCAATGGAGCTTGTTTTGGCGATCTGCTAAAACGGGCAAATGATAGGAACTACGGCCGTTCGCGCCGTTCCGCTTTCCGACGAGCACAGCCATTCCGAGATGCTCGCACGCAAGGACGCAACTGCGATTCCACCAAAGCGCTCCGGACACAGATCGAGCCGGCGCAATGCCCGCCTCAACAAAGAGACCGCTCCAGCCAAATTGCCGTTCTTGAGATGGTGGAACGCCGCTGTGACCTGAATCAATGCCTGCAGGAAACTGCGCTCCGGCTCTTCCAGCGAGAGCCAGACGCTCTCCCAATGCTCGTGAGCCAAAAAGAACTCCGCTCGCCGATAACAGGCAAGTCCCTCGGCAAGGGCTCCATGGTTCCACTCAAGCGCCATGTTTTCAGGATAATGGACATTGTTGTTTCGGAGACTCCCCTTCAGCAGCAGCGCATCTTGACGGTCTCTTCTCCCATTGAAAGCCCGAAGGCCTCCACCGGAATCGGCACGCCATGCAGAGTCTTCCAGATGCGGCGCGCCGCGGCGCCAACCACCAGAATTACTGCGGCAATAAAGATCGCCATCAGCACCGAGTCCAAATAACCCTGAAACGCAGTTTGCGGAACTTTCGAGAGCGGCCAGAAGATATCGCGAATCGACAAAATGCCGGCAATTACGGTTGTCAGCCCCACAAATACAGCCGGAACCGCTGTGACCCTCGCGTAGCGTGCTTTGCCCATATTCACCAGAAACACCGTCGTGACCGCCAGGGCAATCGTAGCCAGCAGCTGGTTTCCAGTGCCAAACAGGGGCCAGATGGTCGAAATATTGCCGGTATAGATAAGATATCCCCAGCTCATCACCACCATGGCTGCAACCAGCGCGCCCGCCGGAACAGATTTCTGGTTTCCCAGCGGCTTGTAGACCTTGCCCAGCAGCTCGTGCATTACGTAGCGGGCCACGCGGGTTCCCGCATCCACGGTGGTGAGAATGAAGAGTGCCTCAAACAGGATGGCGTAGTGATACCAATAGCCTATCCAGGTGTTCATGCCGGGGATGGCGCGAAAAATCTGGGCCATGCCCACTGCCAGCGACACCGCTCCGCCCGTTCTGCCCGCCAGATTCTCGCCCACGGCATGGGAGAGGAAATCCAGGTTCACGGTGTGTAGGCCGAGCTTCGCAAACACCGCAGGCGTGGTGTTAATCGCGAAGTAGTCGCCCTGGGTCATGGAGCAGGCCGCGATGAGCGCTATAACCCCAACCAGGGATTCGGCAGCCATGGCTCCGAACCCGATGAAGCGAGCGTCCGACTCCTTGTCCAGCATTTTCGAAGTTGTGCCGGACGAAACCAGCGAGTGAAACCCCGAGATGGCTCCGCAAGCGATGGTGACAAACAAGAACGGAAAGACGGTTCCCTTGATGATGGGGCCGCCGCCACGGATGAAGTTGGTGGTGGCAGGGAACTGGATCTGGGGGTGCACAATCACGATGCCGATTATCAACGCCGCGATTGTGCCCAGCTTGAGATAGGTCGACAGATAGTCGCGCGACGCCAGCAGCAGCCAGACTGGCAACGTGGATGCGATGAACCCGTACGCCGCCAGCAGGAGCGTGATTTGGTGCGGACTCAGGGTTAGCACCCCGGCCCATGCGGAAGTCGCCACAAAGTGACCGCCGACCAGCGATGCCATCAAGACTGCCACGCCTACGGTACTCGGCAGAGCCACGCGAATCTGTCCTCCCGGGCCTTTGAACATATACAGTCCCATGCCCAGCGCAATCGGAATTGTCATGCCGATGGTGAAGACGCCCCAAGGACTGGCTGCCAACGCATTCACCACCACAATTCCCAGCCCCGCCAAAGTCACCACCAGAATGAACAACACAGCGATCATCGCGACCAGGCCCGCAAAAGGACTGATCTCTGTGCGGGCAATCTCGGCCAATGACCTGCCCTGGTGCCGTACGGAAGCGACCAACACCGTAAAGTCCTGCACCGCGCCTGCGATCACCGCACCCAGCACCAGCCACAGAAGTCCCGGCGCGAATCCGAATTGCGCAGCCAGAGTCGGGCCCACCAACGGCCCCGCGCCGGCTATCGCCGCAAAGTGATGCCCAAAAAGCACCCACTTGGGCGTAGGCAAGTAATTCTGTCCGTCTTTGCATGTGTGTGCCGGTGTAACGCGTGCGTCATTCAGTACCAGAACCTTGGCAGCGAGGAACGCGCTGTAATAGCGATAGGCCAGCGCATAGAGACACAAGGCGACGATGAGCACGGAGAGTGAATTCATGGCGTTTCTAACGGTATTGTCTGGATTTCGAAGGTGCGAGAGCCGAAATAGGCGAAACCGGGCTGTTTGCCCATTCAGTCCTAACTGCCCAATCGTAACTCACGTATGTCACTAACCGGCGCTCAACTTGCCGCCGGCCACTTCCATAAGGATGCAGAAAGCTTGCCCCTCGGTCGAGGTTCCAGGCCGATCGAAGTTCGGGGCGCCGCAAACGCCCTGCATGAACCCGTAGGCGTCCATTTTCTGCCTGGCGGCCGCGCGCATTTTGTCGGCATCGGAACGGTAGTTCGTCGGCAACCATCCGGCACTGACACCTTCATAGGTTGCGTAGGCCAGCATTTGCGCCAGGTTGGTTTCGACAAACGAGCCGGGCTGGTCGACGACATCGTGAAAGAGGCCGTCGGCGCGCCGGTGTTGCAGGCAGCCGTCGATGATTTCCTTCGCAAACGCCGCGAGACGGTTCCGATCCTGGTTGCGCTCGTTCGGCAAGCTGCGAATCACACGCGACAATCCCGCGGCTGCCCAACCGTTGCCACCGCCCCAGAAATTGCCGTCTTTGAATTGCTGCCTGCCGTCGTCCCAGATGTGGGCCAGCAGCTTCTTACCAGGATTCCAGAGGCATTTGCGATAACCCTCGATTTGCTTCAGCGCCTCATCGTAGTGGCCCAAGGCAGCAAGAAAGGGAGGCGCACCGTTGAATCCGTCCGACCACATCTCGGTAGCGCCGAATACATGGCTGAGCACCCCGTCCTGGCTGCGCGGAGCCTTGAAGCGAATCCACTCGGCCATGCCGTCAACTGCCGAGCGGATTTGCGGATCTGCGGTCCACTCCGCAGCTTGCGCATAGGCCGCTCCGCCCATTGCAGGATCGGTGGGTCCGCCCTGGCCGACTACGCCCAAACGGCCGTCCGGCGCACGCTGCACAATGGCAGCCTTGGTCACCAGAATCACTCGCTCCCGGTCGTCGGCCTCGAGAAACGCCTGCGCCAGGATGCCTTGCTCCCAATCTCGCCGCTGCATCGCCATCGCCGCCGAAGTAGCCCGTTCAATGCGCACCCTGCTCTCGGGTTGCGACTGCCTCTTCCGGTCTTCGCCCGCAGGAATGCGAGCCCCCTGGGCCACAACTCCTTGGGCGCCCAGCACTGTCGCCACCTGCAGAAAGGTGCGCCTGTTCATTTCGTTCTCTCCCAGAGGATGCCGGCTGCATGGGTTCCTCTACTTGGCGCTGGTCAGGTTGCGAATGATCTCGACTTCCCTCTGGCGATAGGGCGTGCCGTCCGGATGAAAGACGTCGTGGAACCAGATGGTGGGTTGATCGGAGACGTAAGGGCGCTGCCAGGAATCCCAAGGGAGATTGGTTTGGCTCTTGCCGACAACCAGGCCCCAGTTAATGGCGCCAACCCGGTACTGGTGCGCAATCGGGAGAACGGTGTCGAAAGTGCTGCCGGCGCCGCGGGCCATGTATTCGGTACAGATCAAAGGCCGATGGAATTGCTGCAGCATTTTCACATGTGCTTCAAAATCCTCGGGCCAGCCGTAGTTGTGAAAGCTGACAACGTCGGACTGCTCGATCTGGATCCTGGCCAGTGGCGGCATGGTTGCCAGAGATGTCCAGTCGCCGTGCCACAGGCCGCTGGTCAATGGCTGAGTAGGCTTGGCGCTGCGCGCCCAGGCAAACACCTGCGGCAACAAGGCGATGATGATCTCGTTCTTGTTGCGTGGATCGCCCTTGGCATAGGAGCTGTCGTTGCCGTTATCTGGCTCATTCCACAGGTCCCAGGCTAGAATGCGAGGGTCATTGGCAAACGCGCCCACGACGCCCTTTACATATTTCTCCATACGCGGATGTTGAGCCTGGTCTTCCAGGATTGCCGTGCCAGGCGCCTGAACCCATCCGGAGTTGTGCACACCGGGGATCGGTGGATGTTGCGGCCCGAGTTTGGGATTTGGGTCCCAACAGGAGTCGAAGATCACGAAAACCGGTCGGATGTGATGACGCGCCGCGATCGTCAGGAAGGCATCGATGCGCTTGTCGAACCCCGTGGGATCCTGCTCCCAGACCAGGTTGTGCAGAAACACACGCATGGTATTCATGCCGATTCCCTCGGCCCAGCCCAGTTCACGGTCGATGGTCACCGGGTCGAAGCTCTCGGCTTGCCACATTTCCAACTCATTGATCGCAGTGGAGGGCAGAAAGTTTGCGCCGACCGGCCAGGGCTGCTGCGCGTACCAGGCGTTGGCATGGGCTTCGGTCCACCGCTCCTGGGCGGGCGCGGCCTGCTGGGCCTTGAGAATTGGAACAAAGAGAAGCGGCAAGGCTAGCAAGAACAGCGAAGAAGAAAACTTCAGGCAGCGCGGATACATTGAATCTCCTTCAATCAGGCACGAAGGAGCATTTTACTGCGTCGATGTCTGTTCCGTCGCCTGGATCGCCAGCCTGAACGGGGCAGGGAACCGTTCACCCCTTACCCCACCCCACAAAACGCTAGCGGCTCGCCAGCTGCTCCAGAAGCGTGTCGAAGTCTTCCAGTTTGGCGTATTCGATGATGACTTTGCCGCGACCGTGGTGGTCTTCGATCTGCACCTTCAATCCCAAAGCGCGCTGCAGATGCTCCTGTACTTCCCGGACATTGGGATCGAGCTGTGCCTCGGGCTTGGGATCTTTCTTGGCGGCCCGCTCCGGATGCAGAAGCCCCTGCACATAGGTTTCTGTCTGGCGAACAGAAAGCGAAAGAGCAACGATACGTTGAGCTGCCTTCTCCATCTCCTCGGCATGTTCGAAAGCCAACAGCGTGCGCGCGTGACCAAAGCTCAAATCACCTGCTTCCACCCGGGTTTGAACCGATGTGGGCAGGCGGAGAAGTCGCAGGAAGTTGGCCACCGAAGCACGGTCCTTGCCGGTACGCACCGCCATTTGCTCCTGGGTCATATGGAACTCCCGGGAAAGGCGCTCAAAGGCACGAGCCTGTTCCATGGGATTCAGATCCGCCCGCTGCAAGTTTTCGACGATGGTGATTTCCATCGCCTGCTCGTCCGAGACCTGGCGCAATATGGCCGGGATCGTGGCTTTGCCCGCAAGTTGCGAAGCGCGCCAGCGGCGTTCTCCGGCAATCAGCTGGAAGCGGCCGTTGGGCTGCGGACGAACCAGGATGGGCTGGACCACGCCGTTGGCGCTGATGGAGGCAGCCAACTCGGTCAGTTGCTCCTCGTTTACGTGTGAGCGGGTCTGGAAGGGGTTGCGGTCGATCTGGTCGAGAGGAATTTCGCGGGGCTTGCCTCCCTCGGATTCCGGGCCGGGAGCGGCAACGGGCGCTTGTGCGCGGGGAAGTAGGGAGTCGAGGCCCTTACCGAGGGCGCGGCGTCTTGGATCGAAGGCAGGGGCGGTCATGGTTCAGGGTCCTTAATTCCGGCAAATGCTGCCGGGGCGTTGCGATCTTCTTCTGTCTTTGTTTACAGCGATTCTGATAAGTATGGCGTCGCATGTCTGAGCGCTCAGGATGCTGGCGCGCTGAGCGGTCGTCCCAATGACTTGAACGTCGCAGCTGCTTTGCGTTCAATGCTGCGGGGACTCTCGATCTTGTTGCGGGCCAGAAACTCTCCCGCCAGTTCGAAGTAAGCTTCCGTTCCCCTTGAACGTGGATCGTAAAGCGCGACCGGCTTGCCATGACTCGGCGCTTCCGCGAGCCGGACATTGCGGGGAATGACGGTGCAGTAGAGCCGGTCCTTGAAGTATTCGCGAAGGGTTTCGGTCACCTGCTGGGCCAGGTTCGTACGATCGTCGTACATGGTCAGCAGGACGCCCTCGATGGTGACCTTGGGATTGAAATTGGCCCGAACGCGTTCCAGGGTAGAAATCAATTCCGAGATTCCCTCGAGAGCAAAGTACTCCGCTTGCATGGGCACGATAAGGGTGTCGGCAGCAGCCAGAACGTTCAAAGTGAGCAGATCCAGCGCCGGCGGGCAGTCGAGGATGACCAGATCGAACCCTGCCTGAATCGGCGCCAAAGCATGGCGAAGGCGGATGGCGCGGTCGTTCACGCTGGCCAGCTCGATATTCGCGCCGGTGAGGTTCTTGGAGCCAGGCAGAAGCCAGAGAGTTTCAATCTCGGTCTGGAGAATCACCTGATCGGCCGGAGCATCGCCGACGAGGACGTCGTAGATGGAAAGGCGGTTGTCGTCACGGAGAAAGCCGATACCGGACGAAGCGTTTGCCTGCGGGTCGCAGTCCACAAGAAGCGTCTTGAGGCCTTCGAGCGCGAGGCAGGCGGCGAGGTTGATAGCCGTGGTCGTCTTGCCGACTCCGCCCTTTTGATTGACTACACCGAGAATCTTGCCCATGAAGACCAGCTTAAAGGATGGGGAAAATATGCGCAGGGACTTGCGTTGTGGACAACAAGGTTCGCTTGTGGAAAGGGGTCGAACTGGTTCCCTAGCTAAATGTGGAATCGTTAGTCGGGAAAGGCATTTGCAGAGGGTAACGGACGAGTGCAAGTGCTTTGCCGCAAAACTGCGTTTCGGTGGAAAACATCTCTACTTTTCACCTTGCGCCGCTTGTTTGTTAGGTAAGGGTTTCTAAATGGAACTGTGCCAGAACAGGATCCCTAGACCGCTGTTCCACGTGGAACACGGCAGATTCGAGGGTGACATGCAGAGCCCAGGGTTAGATCATGCGCATCTCATTCCAGCCTCTCAACCGATTGTCGATTTTCCTCGCCCCAACCGATCGGCAGACAAGCAACTGTTCCACGTGGAACAACGGGCAAACCCACACCTTCGACTCTCTGCGAACGAAAAGACTCTTGTCACAGCATCCACGCTACCTCGCGCGTACAATTCCTCCCAACTATCCGATCCGCAACTTGGGATCCACGAAAGAGAGGGAACCATGGCAACCCAAACAAAGCCGGCTGAGCTGGGTCCACCTAACGCCTTCATGGGAATTCTTGCTCTACCCACGGAAGCCCAGATCGCTGCGGCGCTCGGCTCTGCAATCGATATATGGAACCAACTTATCTCTTGGTCATCGGAACAGGGCGCCAACGAGCAGGAATGGAAATCCAGCTCTCCTGCCTATGGCTGGTCCCTCCGCCTCAAGAAAAAGAAACGCACCATCCTCTACTTGAGCCCCTGTCAGAGCTGCTTTCGCGTCGCTTTGATTCTGGGAGACAAGGCGGTAGCGGCTGCGCGCCGCGCAAGCCTGCCCAAAGCCATTCTCACAAAGATTGACGAGGCCACCCGCTATGCCGAGGGAACCGGTATCCGCATCTTGGTCAGGAACCTCAAAGACCTCGCCGCCATCGAAAAACTCGCCCTCATCAAACTAGCTAGCTAACCGGACCCCAACACACACGATCCGATCTTCGCTCCCGGGCAGTGGAATGCAATCCGACCAGGAGAATCCTGCTCCAGCCGCAAATCGCATTCCATCGAACTCCGCATCCGTCGTCATCCCCACCAGATACCCGCCTGCGGAAACCAGCGATGCCGCGCCCCGAACCGCATCGGCCATCCGATCCACAGCACGCAAAGTCACGCAATCGAACACGGCTCCAAGCGTTTCCGCCCGTTGTCCGTGTACTTTTGCGGATATCCCAAGCACGCGTACCGCCTCCCGAAGAAATGCAGCCTTCTTTCCTTGGGACTCGCACAACGTCACCACCATCTCGGGGCGGCACAAGGCAATCGGAATCCCGGGGAAACCGGCGCCTGATCCAAAATCCAGCAGGGAACTGAGTCCGCTCGGCAAGGCCTGGGCGCAGGCAATACACTCGACAAAATGTCGCGTCAGGATACCTGTCTCGTCCCGGATTGCCGTCAGGTTCATCCGGGCATTCCAACGCATCAGCAACGATAGATATAGGGCAAAACGGCCACCGGCAGCCGCATCGAGAACCTCCAGACCTGCCTCTGCCAGGAGCGCATTCAGACGAAGCGCAATCCCCGAATCTTCCACGTCCAATCTGTCCTTCTCCCTGCCGCTACGAGCGGCCTACCGATTCATCGATACGCCGCGGCTCCCAGCCGGCGCAAGCCTCCACAAAAGCCGCAAAGATGGCACGAGAGAACTCGCTCCCTGTGTAGGTTCGCTCCGGGTGCCACTGGACTCCCAAGACAAAATGATTCGCCGAATCCAGTTCCACCGCCTCGATCGTTCCATCTGGAGAGCAAACACCGCACACCCGCAGTTTGTCCCCGGGCTCCCGAATAGCCTGGTGATGGCTTGAATTCACCATCCGCTCCAGAGATTGGCCCGGCGGCAGAATAGACGCCAACCTTGATCCTGGAGCGATGTGAACGCCATGCGCCTCCGCTACCGCCCTGCCTGGACGATGGTTCACGGAAGTCTTCAAATCCTGCACCAGAGATCCGTTACACCAAACATTCAACGACTGCGCCCCGTGACATATGCCGAGAATCGGCTTGTGGAGACTGAACGCATCCTGCAAGAGAAGTTCGTCCACCGCGGTTCGGGCGGGATCTGCTTCGCCACATTCGGGAATTCGTTCCTCCCCAAAGCGCTCCGGATCCACATCGAACCGGCTCCCTGGCAGCAGAATCCCCTGCGTTGCGGCCAGCAACTTGGCGACTCTCTCCTGTCTCTCATGGAGGGGAACCATCACAGGCACTGCGCCGGCGGAGTGTAACGCAGCGAGATAAGGGGGGAGCGACTGCTGATTGTAGGCAACATCGCTGCTGGTGGGCTCGGGGATTGCGATCTGGATGGGCATGTCGACAGAGATCAGTGTAAAGCCAATCGCCTGCGCGGCGACACCAAAGGGACCCTGCCTTCAGACCCCCTTCATGCCACCGAGACTTCGGCGTCCGAGTCCATTTTCGCCGGGCTCTCCCGCAATGCCTCGATCGCTACCCTGAGCCGACTCGTAAGTTCTTCAGTCTGTCGCGGCGTCATTCCGGTTGTGTCGATGGGCTCTCCAACCGAAAACGTCAATTGGCCCGGGAACAGATGCCGCGTGTGTATCGGAAGCAAGTCGTAAACCCCGCTCAAAGCGATAGGAATCAACGGGACCTGGGCACGAATCGCGAGATAAGCAGCCCCGGAGAGGAACGGTTGCAGTTCGCCATTCGGTGTCCGAGCCCCTTCAGGGAACACAAATAGTGGCATTCCGGCCCGAAGCGCCTTCACTCCCACACCTAGACTCGACAGCGTTGTCCGCGGGTTCACGGTATCGATGGGAATCTGCCCCGACCGATCCAAATACCAACCGATGAACGCCATCGGCCACAACTCCTTCTTCGCAAGAATGCGAAACTGGAAGGGAAGTGAGGCAAAGACAACAGGCGTGTCCATGTACGAAGTATGGTTGGCTGCGTATACCGCAACCGGGCGCTTGAAAAGATTCTCGGTGCCCCGAATCGTCAGCGTGCAGCCGGAAAACCAGACCAGCGCCTTTGCCCACACCCGCGCGAAGTGATGCTGCACCACCCCACGTTTATCTAGAAACGAAACCGCTAGGGACGACAACCCGCAAACCACCGTGATCACCGAGAACAGGGGAATCTGAATCAGATTGGTGCGCCAACGGTATAGCCTCGGAAGGGTCCCGCTCGGTCGACTCATGCTTGAACTCCGGTTTCATTCATAAGCCGCCTGCGCACCTCGCCCACCAAATACACCGAACCCGAGACAACAATCGAGCCTCTTACTTCGCCGGTGTCCTGCACTCCCTGAATCGCTAACTTCATTGCATCCTCCACGGACGCCGCCACGATGGCTGAAGTCCCTGCCGCCGTTGCCGCTGCCACCAAGTCGTCCATAGACGCCGCCCGCACTGAAGAAAGTGGTGCAACAATCACTTTCTCGAATAGTGGAAACAAGATCTCACCCAATTCCATGACCGGTTTGTCGCGCAGGCAACTGAAGATCAACGTCTGAAACCGCTTGTGGCCAAACATGCCCTTCAACCCGGCTCGCAAAGCCAAGGCGCCGGCCGGATTGTGCGCCACATCCAAGGTCCACGCCACTCCATGCTTTTCAAGCCGCTCAAGCCGACCCGGCCAGTGCGTCTGCCGAATCCCGTTCTCAATTGACGCCGCAGTCACGGGAAGAGTGCAGCTCAAACCTATCTCAATTGCGGAAGCTACAGCCAAGGCCACATTCCGTTGCTGATGTGGGCCTGGCAGCGGGGAACTCACTTCGACCAATCGGCCTAACCCCGGAACCGCGTAAACACCAAGCTCTTCCGGCTTTTCCGCGGGCAAGTACAAACTGGCATCGATCAGCCGCACACCCAGCTCCCGGACCATTCCCCTCAGCACCTGATCGACCTCGGGCTCTTGGGGCAACGTTACCAATACCCCGTCCGCACGCAGAATTCCGGCTTTCTCTCGTGTAATTGCCCCGAGCGTTGGCCCAAGCCACTCCGTATGGTCCAACGAAATGTCTGTGATCACTGAAATTAAGGGATTCACGACATTGGTCGCGTCCAGTCGGCCGCCCATCCCCACTTCAAGAACTGCTATTTCCGCCTTCGTCTCGGCGAAATAAATGAAGGCCTGGGCCGTCAGAATCTCAAAATAGCTGGGAAGTTGTGGCAGCCGCCCGTCGCAAATCAACTCTTCGGCTGCGGCCCGCACGCGAAAATAGAGCTCTGCGAACGTATCGTCGCCTATCTCCTCGCCGTTGAGACATATCCGCTCATTTGGGCGCGTCAGGTGCGGCGAGGTATAAAGGCCAGTCCGAAGCCCCGAAGCAACCAGAATCGACGCCAATGTTGCCGCGGTCGATCCTTTTCCGTTGGTCCCGGCAATCAACACAGACCGCGACTTCATGTGTGGATTCCCAAGCGCCCCTAGCAGGATCCGGAACTCACCCAGCGAGAACTTGCGGCGCGGCTGCCCAGAACCCGTGTAGAGTTCCGGCACCATCGCATTCAGTTGATCGACCGCCGCCAGATATGACATGGATACTTCAGTATAGAAGGCGCTAATGCACGGATGTTGCAGGCACTCAACCACGCAGCAACAGCTCCAGCGCCGCCCGCGCATTCTGCAGGCAGTCGCGCGCTTCCTCTTCAGTCAAAAGAACCTGGTGCACCGCTCGCTTGCCCACGTCGTTCACCTGGTTCGCTACCCGCGGAAAGTCCGCATCGAACCCAGTCAGCTGCAGATTATTGTTCACCTCATGCAGCAAATTCCCCAGCGTCGCCGCGTTCCGGTAGCGCGTCCGCACCAGTTTCGTTAGCGCCGGCGGCAGCTTCTGCTTGATCGCCTCTTCAAGCACCGAGCGGCACATCACTGCACAAGCCGTGAACATCCCGAAAAAATAGCACCTCGTCGCCTCGTCTAGGTACCGATCTGCTTCATCCGAACTAGCAGCTCCCACAACGCATTCCCGCAGATGTGTGGCCCGCTCCACGGCTGGCTCAACCAGTTCCAGCAGTTCCAACGCAAAAGCGGTCCGCAACAAATCGTTCTGCTGCCCATCCAGTGCTCGCTGAATCTCTTGCCACGCCGGCGTCGGCACCGCACTCCCGGCCTGCTGCAACCGAGTCAACGACGTGAGACGCAACCGAGCGTGCTGGATAAACCCCTGTCGCATCTCCTGCGCCAACATCCGCCATCCCGCAACAAAGGCCGCAGGATCTTGCTGATGCCTTGCCCAAAGCTCTTTGTATACAACGTCTGGCAGCACATCTTTGAGCTGCTCGAAGCGCCCTGTCCTGGCCAGCTCCGAAATAGCCTCGCAGAACTCCCGCCCAGGCGCACCCTCTGTAGACATCTCAAGGAGCTGGCCTTCCAACCGTCCCACATCGATCATGACCCAAGCTCCTTCCCTCCCAAGTTTAGGGCACAAACCCTCTCCTCAATCCCCTCAAACCAATATTCACCGCTTCTACAATTTCTTTTTTGTGGCCCGCTCGGCCGCTTACTCTCTCCTGCCAGCCTTGTTACTGCCTGGATTTCCCCCTTCGATCTAACCGATGTGGAAGCTGTGGAACTCGCGTCTTCTGTGCAACTCTCCACCAAGCCAACTAACACATACAAAACGACTTGAACATCATTCTCACACAATCAATACCCTTTGCACAGGCTTTTTAGCGCACCTTGTGGGACTCGTGGGAAACAAGGGACAGGTGGCATTGGTTCAACCCGGATTTTCCAAACCTCCTCAATTCCACAACCTCGTTTTAGAAAAAAGGACATAGCCTCAAGTCCCGTTTCCTCAACCGCTTATGACGCTTTTCCACTTTTACCAGCGCAACTACGGGGATTACTCTCTCTTTTATTCTTTCTTCCCCCTTTTCCCTACCCGTCGCACCTCGCCGACCTCGCTCCCTCCAACATCCCGCCCTGCCCCGGCTGGCATTACCCCGCAAGCTCCAACGCCCCTGGAATCCAGAGAAGAGCCCTCTTTTCCACGTACACTCTTCCTCCCAGATGAATACAATCAAGAAGAAGAAAAGACAGCTACTTCCCGCTGACCGCGATGTGTTGTAAAGTGTGGCCAGTGCAGGAACGCGCTTCTAGATCGAAGGTGGAGCTATGCCGATCGTGGAAACAGAAGTTGAGAAGCCGGCCACGCAGGGGGCAGCGATGGAAATTACCGTAAGCCGCCAGGACCTGGTGAAGGAGCTTACTGCGACACAGAGCGTAGTCGAGCGCAAAACCACCATACCCATCCTGTCGAACTTCCTCATTGAGGCAGAACAGGATCGCTTGACCATCACTGCCACCGATCTCGACCAGGCGATCCGTACCAGCACCGAGGTCAAGGTCAAGAAGCCGGGCTCGTGCACCATCCCAGCGCGCAAGCTCTACGACTACATCAAGCTGCTGCCCGATGGCGAAATCTCCATCAAGCTGCTTGACAACCACTGGGTGCAGATTCGTTCCGGCCGCTCGAATACCAAAATGGTGGGCATGGCGCGTGCTAACTATCCACAAGTCCCCGAATTCCCGGCCATCGCCGCCACAAGCATCTCCGCCGCTGCGTTGAAGACCCTGATCGCCCGCACCATCTTCGCCATCTCCAACGAGGAATCCCGCTATACCCTGAACGGCGCCCTCCTGGTCATCAAAGCGGAATCCCTCGCCATGGTGGCGACCGACGGCCACAGGCTTTCCTTCGTCGAAAAGCCCAACGAGGTCCTCGAGGGCATCAGCGGTGAAAAGCGCGTCTTGATTCCCCGTAAGGCGTTGCACGAACTCCAACAACTGCTTTCGGCATCGGAAGCCGAAAAGGTCGATTTCGCAGACGACGAACACACCCTGTTCTTCCGCGTGGGCCACCGGACCCTGAGTACCCGCAAGCTCTCAGGCCAGTTCCCCAACTTTGAAGCGGTCATGCCCCGGGACAACACCAAGTTCGCCGTGGTTCGCTGCACCGAGCTTTCCGCAGCCATCCAACGCGTTGCCCAGTTCGCCGACGAGCGCTCCGGCGCCATCAAACTCCGCCTCGAAGGCAACGAACTCAAAATCAGTTCCAGTTCCACGGAATCGGGCGAGAGCGAAGATACCATCGACACGCCGTATTCCAGCGATCCCATCATGGTCGGCTTCAACTCCGGCTACATTCTGGACTTCCTCAAAGCCATCGGCAACGAAGGTGAGGTTCGCCTGGAGTTCAAGGATTCGCAATCGGCCGGCCAAATGCGCCCCGAGGACCCGGAAGCGGAATACAACTACCGCTATGTCCTGATGCCGATGCGCATTTGATTCATTTCCCACGACCGGAATCAATGGCAGCCCAGCACACATGCTGGGCTGTCGGCCATTTGAATGCAAGGCTCTTCCTGGACAGCTCATGGGCTATACGGTTTTTCATATAGGATTCGTAAAATCATAGAACTTCCTCCCAACTGAAGAACAAACCCAACTTGCCGAACGCAGAACTGTAAGAAATGCCATCACTTAAAAATCCTGACAAATTACCGAAACGCAATCTACTTTGGAACGTAAATTGCGTAAAGGGCACAAAAGGGCTTTTTCCTTAGGTGAAGGATCTCCTCTTCCTCCCTACCGTCCCCGGGTCCTTCTCCGATCAAGCCATCTCGTCGCTCGCTTACGGACATTGAGGCTTTTTGCAAGAAACATTGGTCCAACGACCTGCAAACTTCAAGGAGCTGGAGAGCCGCACACGCCGGCACTCAGAATAGGAGCCATTCCATGCAACGCATGATGAGGGTCTTCATCGCCCTGTCAATCCTTCTGGTCTGCTTCAATCAGAAAGCCCTGGCAGATGACGTTTACGCCGCCGTTCACGGAACGGTCGCCGACGCAACAGGAGCCGTTGTGCCCAACGCCACCATCACCGTAGTCAATACCAGCACCGGCATCGCAACCGTGCGGCAGGCTGACAAGACTGGTTATTACATCTTTCCCCAGTTGCAGGTAGGCGGTCCCTATACGGTCACGATCATCGCCCCCGGGTTCCAGACCTTTGCTACCACAGGCCTGACCCTCAACGTCAACGACAACCGCGAAGTGGACGCGAAACTGAGGGTTGGCGCCGCAACCCAGACGGTCGAAGTTTCAGCCACCGGGTTGCAGGTGGAGACCTCAAACACCCAACTCCAGCAACTGGTGACCAAAGACCAGCTGGAAGAGATTCCACTGGAGGGCCGCGATCCCGCCGGGTTGCAGAAGCTCGAACCAGGCGTGGTGGAATCCTCCGACCGGTTCGGCACCTTTTCCAGCAACGGCAATCAGACGCCGCAAAACTCCTACCTGCTGAACGGTGTAGACATCAACGACCCGGCGCTGGAGAACGAAGGCATTCAGATCAACCCTGATGCGCTGCAGCAAGAAAACATTGTCACCAGCACCATGAATCCCGAGTTTGCCCGCAACTCCGGGGCTGTCATTAACCAGGTCTTGAAGTCCGGCACCAATGAACTCCACGGCAGCGGGTTTGAATTCTATCGCGATAGTTTCCTAACCAACGGCAACTACTTTACCCAGCCCCTGTTGCCCGGCGGCACCACCAAGCAAGACTTTCATCAGAACCTCTACGGCGGTACTCTGGGCGGGCCTATCTTCAAGAATAAACTCTTCTTCTTCGCCGCATATCAGGGTCAGCGGCAGAGGAGTGCCCAAACCACGGTACAGTCCACCATGGACGCAGCCCAGTTTGCAGGGAACTTTTCCAACGACACCAACTACGCCACACAGGGCCTGGATAGCGCCGGCCTAACCTCCAACCCCATCCCCTTCGCCATCGGTAGTTGCGCGGCGGGCACTGCCTGGAACCAATGCTTCACTCCCGGTTCCCCGGTCAATATCCCCACATCGATGTGGAACACTGTTGCCTCTGGGCTCATCTCCAAATACGTTCTTCCCGCCAACTTTGGCGCCCCTGACGCAAACGGCGAACAGGACAATGCCAATTTCACGCCCCTCGATACCTACGCTTCAGACCAGGGAATCCTCCGTTTCGACTACACCCCCAGTTCCATGGACAGCATCTGGGCCTCAAGTGTTTTCATGTCCAACCCTGCAACGTCCACGCTCACCTTCGGTGGAGGCAGTTTTCCGGGATTTGGCTCCGTGGAGGCGAGCCACTTCAAGCTTTTTTCGGCCGCCTGGACGCACACCTTCTCGGCCAACAAGCTGAATGAACTGCGCGCCTCGTACTACCGCAATCCGTTCGCGGCGGTGGGAGTCGCCAAGATCACCCCTCCGTCTTCAGCGGGTTTTTCCATTACTCCGCAGGATCCCGCGTCCGGAATTCCATATATTGGCGTCGGACAGTACTTCAATCTCGGCTTCAGCTTCGAGGGTCCCCAGCCGCGTCTCGATACCAATCTTACCTACGCAGACAACTTCAGCTGGGTCATCGGGAACCATAGCCTCAAGTTTGGCGGGTCGTTTGAACAGTTCCGTGTGCACAATCCCTTCGACGTCTATAACAACGGCAACTACAGCTTCAACGGCGCGGGAGCATACACTTCTGGCGATCCGCTGCTCGACTTCGCGCTCGGGATTCCCGACCAGTTCTACCAAACCAACAACGGCTTCATCAACGCCGTGGCAACGGAGGACTACGCCTATGGCCAGGACAACTGGAAGGTGAGCCCGAATCTTACCCTCAACTTCGGCCTTGCCTGGGATGTCGAGCATCCTAACCAGAACCATCAGGACGGCGGCTTGGGCATCGTTTGCTGGCAAAACTCAAGCACCGTTTCCACCGTTTTCCCCGGAGCCTCGCCGGGCCTCAGCTTCCCAGGAGACCCCGGCTGCAACAACGCCGGATCACCGGTCCCTCACTATGACCGCTTCGCTCCCAGGATCGGAATAGCCTGGTCGCCGTCTTCCGGGCCTTCCATGCTTCTCGGCAATCTTGGAACACATAGCCTTTCGATCCGCGCAGGCTTTGGCCTTTACTACAACCGAGACCAGGAGGAACAGTCGCTCCAGAATCTGGAAGACCCTCCCTTCCTCAAAGTCTCCCTTGGAGCCGGCGATGTGGGCGGGAGCCCCGGATTCGCGAATCCTTATCAAGACGTAACGGGAAATCCGAATACTTCCGAAGCAAACCCATTCCCCATTGCGCCGGTTACCCCTCAAACCAAGGTGAACTGGCTCAATTATCTCGAAGAGGAACTGGCGGTCTTCAACTCCTCCTACAGCGTCCCGTACACCTACAACTACAACCTCAACATCCAGCGTGCATTGGGCGCCAATTTGATCGCGCAAATCGGCTATGTCGGCTCCACAAGCCACCGCCTGGCTTCCTGGTATGAAGGGGACCCAATCACGCCAGCCGGCCATACGGCCTGCCTGGCTGATACTGCACCGCACGGATGCGCATCGAGCCCCTACTATGATCGGTCCTACCCGCAGTACATGACCGACACCGCCAACTATGCAGGCTACCCTTACTACCTGTCCATCGCCGATCAAACCACCGAGGGCCATTCCAACTACAATTCGCTCCAGGCCAGCTTGATCAAGGCGCCTTCGCACGGGCTCCAATTCACCATGGCCTATACCTACGGCCACTCCCTGGACGACGGGTCCGGATACGAGAGCGCCACTGGGGCCAATAATCGCGTCAGGAACTATACCCCCGGCTTCACCTACCTCAACTACGGCGACTCGGATTTCGACGCCCGCCACCGGTTTGTCGCCTCATACGTGTATACCGTACCCGTCTTTGCGCCATTCAAGAGTAATCTGATCCTCCGAGAGACCCTCAGCGGGTGGGGAGTCGGCGGCGTAACCGCAATTCAGACCGGTTTCCCCGTTGGCATCGAAATGGGAACCGACCGGTCTTTCTGGTGCCAGGCGGATAGCTACTTTGGCTGCGCCGACAATCCCGAGTACTCCGGCGCCGCGATAACCAAAGAAAACATCCGCAGTACCACGCATCAGTATTTTTCCCCATCGCCTTTCTCCGCCGAGACGCTGGGCACATTTGGCAACACCAGGCGCAACTTCTTCCACGGGCCCGGATTTGACTACACCAACCTTCAATTGTCGAAGAAGTTCCAACTCGCCCCCGACGCATCCCGCTATGTCCAGCTGCGGCTCGAGGCGTTCAACCTGTTTAACCACGCCAATTTTGCAAACCCCAACGGGAACTTCAGCAGCCCGAACTTCAGCCTTGTCACCAGCGTCGTTCAGTCCCAGGATCCAAATGGTGATCCGTCCGGCGGCCGCGCCGTCCAACTCAGCGGCAAGATCTACTTCTGACGTGAAAAAGAAGACATCGCGGCTGCAACAGGCTGCGGAAAAACGCTTCGGGAAGGCTCGGTGCGTCAGGGCACGACCGGGGAACCCTCTGGGTCGCGTGCCGATAACGCCAATAGAATGAACGTGGCTTTATAGCGATTCCAGAATGACTGTACCCAGGAACCGCAGCGTTCAAGTCGACGCGACCCCAAGGAGCGGCGACCCTGCACGATGCAAGATAGGGCACACCTATTCTGGAATCGCACTAGCCGCTGAGGGATGCTTTTCAGAACTTCTTGGTCAATACAAGGATTTTTTCAACAGCCTGTGCAAGCCAAAACAATAAAAAGGGCGCTCAATCGAGCGCCCTTTTTGCCTTTTCCGGCGGCCGCGACCCGCCCCGGTCATTTTCACGCCACAGGCGGAATCTGCATGAAGTCCAGCGCCCTGATCAAATAGGACTTTAGCTCGCGGCGATGCACTACGGCGTCGATAAAGCCCTTCTCTTGCAGGAATTCGGCCCCCTGAAAGCCTTCCGGCAGCTTCTGACGAATGGTTTGTTCAATCACCCTGGGCCCGGCAAACCCGATCAGCGCTCCGGGTTCCGCGATATTCAAATTCCCCAGCATGGCAAAGCTGGCCGTCACTCCGCCCGTCGTCGGATCGGTCAAAACGCAGATATACGGGATCGTCGCATCGTCCAATTGCGCCAGTGCGGTGGAGATCTTGGCCATTTGCATCAGGCTCGCCACACCTTCCATCATGCGTGCGCCCCCCGAGGCCGCCACCACGATCAGCGGCATCCGCCCCACCCGGGCGCGGTCCACTGCGCGGGCAATGGTCTCGCCCACAACGGCGCCCATCGACCCGCCAATGAATCCGTATTCCATGGCGCTGACCACCACAGAATGCGGCCCGAGTTGCCCTACCGCGTTCAAAATGGCATCGTTCAACCCGGTCCTGCCCTGAGCCTCGCGCAGCCGTTGCTTGTACGGCTTCACATCGGTGAAGTTCAAAGGATCGGTCGAGCGCAGCCCGGTGTCGACCAGCTCAAAGCCGGGTTCCAGCAGCAGACTGATGCGCTGCCGGGCGCCGATCTTGAAATGGTGTTGGCACTTGGGGCAGACGTGCATGTTCGCTTCCAGGTCGGCCTTGAAAATGGTCTGGCGACAACCCAGACACTTGGTCCACAACCCCTCGGTGCGAACCGTTCTCGCGCCATCGGGGCCGGAGCCGGACTCGTATTCGCCATTCTCACGCTTGAACCAGGACATTCAGACTCTTTCTCAAACCAAAGGCCGATTCTCGTTTTCGCTTGCCGCGCCAAAGGGATCTTACCCGTGACGTCTTCCCATCAATATTCTATGCCGCGCTGGGCTTGGATGCCTTTCGAGTAGGCGTGCTTCACTTCTCGCATCTCCGTCACCGTGTCGGCAAGCTCCACCAGCAGAGGATGTGCGTTGCGCCCGGTAAGAATCACATGCACCATCTCCGGCCGATCCCGCAGCGCTTCTGCCACCATTGCAGCATCCAGCATTCCGTACCCGATCGCGTAGTTGATCTCGTCCAGAACCACCATATCCCAATCCCCAGAGTAAATCGCTTCCCGCGCTTCTGCCCAGGCTGCTTCAACCAGGCGAACATCCTCGGGGTCGGTCTCCGCTCCTCCAACCTTCACAAATCCTCGGCCCATTTGCTTCAGAACAAAGTTGGAACCGAACGGCCGAACCGCGTCCAGTTCGCCGTAGTGCCAGGATCCCTTCAGAAACTGCAGCATCAGCACCCGCATGCCATTGCCCACCGCACGCAGCGCCGTGCCCATCGCGGCAGTCGTCTTTCCCTTGCCGGGGCCGGTGTTAATCAGAATCAATCCACGTCGAGAATCGGTCATCTTTTAGGGTCGGGCGTTGCGGCTTCGCGGGTCTCAATGGCCCCCGTGGTAGGGGTGGCCACTGAGAATTGTAAATGCTCGATAGAGCTGTTCGGCCATCACCAGCCGGGCCAAGGCATGAGCCATGGTCATCGGTCCCAGCGAAAGCAGCAATTGTGCCCGCTTGCGCGCCTCCTCAGACCAACCGTCTGCTGGGCCGATGGCGAAAACCAGGTGCTGCGCGCCTTCATCCCTCCGCGACCCCATCCAGGCAGCGAAGCTCTCCGAGCTCATTTGCCGGCCACGGCTATCTAGCATCACCGCAACAGCCGAGGTTCGACCCTGCTGGCGCGCCAACCACTCCAGCATCGCCTCTTCTGTCCGGAATGCCTCGGTCTGCACACGGCCAAACGGCGCCAGGCGCTCGAGATAAGACTGCGTCAGCGCCTCAAATCCGTCTTTTGAGCCAATCCGGGCGCCGACATGGGAGAGCGTAAGGTGCATGGGGACGAGAATACCGTACCCGGCGCCGGATCCGCTTACCTCAGATACCCCAACTCCCCAAAAACAAGAGGCGAAACCCATTTTCGGGATATGAGCCTCAAATTCTCCGTAATTTCATATCAACCCCCCAAGATCCAAAAACGCCTCCGGTCCTTCGCTGATATGTAAACCGTTTCATTTCAACACATACATCATTTGTTGCAGCATCGGTGCCCTTTGGCACGAGGGTTGCTATATTCAACCATCAGATTCCCTAGGACTTCCCGGATTGCGGTTCGGTCTCGGGCCTTCACAGGGTGAATACCTGATACTAATCGTCTTTCTTTAGGTCAACCTTTGCACTTCAGTTGCGCTTCGGGTTACCCCGCCGAATCGCCGAAGCACAATTAGTGGATCTGTAGGCTTTTTCCGAAAGGCCTTCTGGTTCTTACCAACACTTTGGAGGAGTTCGATGCGATTTTTCCGGTTACAAGGCATGACTCTCATGTTTGCAGTAGCGCTAGCCCTCGGGTTCACGCTCACCACACTGCAACTGCCAGTCTATTGTCAGGAAACTACGGGTGGCCTGCAGGGCACGGTAAAAGATCCCTCTGGCGCAGTTGTTCCCCGCGCCAAGGTGGTCGTCACCGGAACCTCGCTTGTCGGCTCCAAAGAACTGACAACCGATTCCAGCGGCTACTACCGTTTCTCCAACCTGCCCCCCGGCGCCTATACGCTGACGGTAACCGCTGAGGGGTTTGAAACCCTCAAGCGCGGCGGATTGAATCTGGAAGTCGGCCACTTGCCCACAGTCAACCTCACCCTCGATCTGGGTACGGTCAAGTCGGTTGTCGAAGTCAACACCGAAGGTCCGCTGATTGACACCACCAGCACCACGACCCTCACCAACATCCCCGAAGAAGAATTGCAGAACGTTCCCCACGGAACCTCGTTCCAGTCGGTGATCGAATTCGCACCTTCGGCTCGTGCCGAGCCTCTGGCCGGCGGCGCCTTGTTCGGTAACGGCAGTGGCGCCACTTCTCCCGGCAACGGCGGCAACGGCGGCTCGGTGGGCTACTCCATCGGCGGCGGTTCCGATTCCGAGAACTCCTACCTTGTTGAAGGCCAGGAGACCGCCAACATCATCGGCGGTTATTCCCACACCAACGTTCCCTTCGACTTCATCCAGGAAGTGCAGCTCAAGAGCTCCGGCATCGAAGCCGAGCACGGCGGCGCTCTGGGCGGCGTGGTCAACGTCATCATGAAGAAGGGCTCCGCCAACTGGCACGGTTCGATTTTCACCGCGTTCCAGGACGGCGCCATGAACGGCTCGCCGAACCCCCAGGCCCGTTACGATCAGGCTTCGGTCGGCACCACCACAACTTGGGGCCAGATCGACCCCGACTATCAGCTCTATCAATATGTCCGTCCCCACACCAGCGACGTCTGGCCCGGATTCACTCTCGGCGGTCCGGTCCTCAAGCTGGTCCCCAAGATCGGCGGCAAAGATCGCATCTTTGGAGAGATCGGCTTCAACCCTGAGTTCAACCTGTATGAAGAGAAGCTGAACTACGGCCCCAACAACGGCGGCATCATCCCCTTCAGCCAGAACACCCACACCTTCTATTCGTATGCCCGCGTCGACGCCGAAGTCACCCACAAGATCCGCGTCTTCGGTTCCTGGCTCTATCAGGGGCAGCGTCAGGCCGGTGAATCGCTTCCCGGCGGTGACTCGGTTCAGGGCTACTTCAATACCAACACCGGTTGCTTTGGCGCGCTGACCACCGCCACCAACTGCCTGAGCAGCGGAAACGCACCCAGCAACTACGCCCACGACATCGGCTATACCGCTCCTGACATCACGGTCAACACCGGCGCCGATGTCACCATCACCCAGAGCCTGGTAGCCACCACCCGCTTCGGCTACTACTTCGAAAACTACCACGACTTCGGTTACCCCGAGGCCGGCACCATCAACTACTTTGCGGCTAGCGGCATTGGCGGAACTGACACGAACGGCAACCCGCTGCCCACCAACCTCCAACAAGGCCTCGGAAGCCAGAATCTTCCCCTCGACAGCAACTTCACTCACTTCAATTCCAACAAGGCCATCCAGTTCGATCAGGATCTTGCCTGGTTCAAATCCGGCAAGGGCGGGACGCACAACTTCAAGTTCGGTTATCAGATGAACCGCAACTCGAATTACATCCTGCAGGGCTTCAACACCGCCTACACACAGGTTTGGCCCGGTACCGCAACGCCCTATTCTCCACAGGGACCCACGGGTGCTGCCAATTGCGCAGCGGTAGAAAAGATGACAGGCAATTTGGCCTGCGTCGGAACCTACGGCAACCTGGACATCTATGACTTCGGCAGTGGCGGCAAGGCCATCAGCTACAACAATGGCTTCTATGTGCAGGATGCCTGGACCGTCGGCAAGGGCCTGACCGTCAACTATGGCGTCCGTCTGGAGAAGGAATATCTCCCCGCTGAAAACCAGCCCAGCACCGCCAAGATCACCAAGCCCATCGACTTCGGATGGGGTGACAAGGTTGCTCCCCGTATCGGCGCAGCATGGGATGTCTTCAAAGACGGCAAGATGAAGGTCTTTGGCGGCTACGGCATGTTCTTTGACCAGATGAAGCTCAACGTGGCCATCAGCTCCTACGGCGGTCAGTACTGGCAGGAATGCTGGTATGCCATGATGTCCCCGAACCTCTCGTCCTTTAACCCGGCCTATAACTCAGACAACCGCGACTGCGAAGGCTATACCTCCAGCAGCACCGCAAGCTGGGGCAGCGCCGGCGCTCCTTCGGGCTTGACCTTCCTAGAAAACCAGAACCTCCGCGCCTGGCCCACCACCTGCTCCACTTGCAGCATCGCGCAAGAAGGCACGGCCCCCGGCCTCAAGCCGTACGCCCAGCACGAGTCCGACTTCGGCATCGACTACCAGATCAAGCCGAGTCTGGCCTTTGAAGGACGTTGGGATCGCAGGCGACTTGACCACGTGATCGAGGATTCTTCCATCTTCAATCCATCGGTCGGCGAAGTCTTCGTGATTGTCAATCCCGGCCAGGGAGTCAACGACACCTTCAACGACTTCTACAACTTCATCTATGGCGTGCCTCCTCCGGCTTGCTCCGGCGATGCTTGCCCCGCGTCCAAGACCATTCCCGCCGCCCGCAGCTATGACGGCATCGAATTGCGCTTGACCAAGGCTCCGACCAATCACTGGGCGGGCACCGTGTCCTATACGTGGAGCAACTTCCGCGGCAACTACACCGGCCTCACCAGCACCGACGTCGCAGACGGCGGCGGCGGCCGCAACGCCCCCAACAACAGCCGTTCGTTCGACGAACCTCACTTCTCGTGGAATGCCAACGGCGGCTCGTCCAGCGGCCTGCTGCCTACCGATCGCCCCAACGCCCTCAAGGGACAGGCATACTACAGCCTCCCCTGGTTGAAGAAGTTCTCCACCGACTTCGGCATCTTCCAGTTCGCTTACAGCGGCACGCCGCTGACCAGCTACCTCGATGTGGGTTATGCCTTCCCTGGCGCGTTCCCGACCGACATCGTCAACCGTGGCAAGTGGATCGACGTAACCCAGAACCCCAGCACCGGTCTGATCACCACCAGCGCGCCCTACACCAAGCGCACCCCGTGGTACACCGACACCGACTTGAACATCCGTCAGGCTTACAAGCTGACTGAGTCCAAGACGCTCAGCTTCGACGCCACCTTTGCCAACGCTCTCAACCAGCACTCCGTGGTCTCCGAGGGTCAGCAGATCGACTCGAACGCGTTCACCAGCTTCATCGGACCCGCAGGCCAAACCCTGTTCAGCGGCCCGGCGTTCTATGGCGCGGCCATGCACCCCTACAACTACACTGCGGAGATGAACGCGGCAGCCAGCAGCGCTACCGGCGGACCTTTGACCATCAACAGCGCATACGGGAAGCCTTACCTCTATCAGACCTCCCGCAACATCCGTCTGCAGCTGCACTTCACCTTCTAAACCAACGCCTCACCGGAAAACAGAAAGGGGACCTGAGCAATCAGGTCCCCTTTCTCATGCCCGCAACCACATTCCTGGAAAACCACAGCCACAACCTCCAATTCTCACGGCCAGATCGACAAAATGTAACTCCGACCTCCCAGCCGGCTGTACTGGCGGCGTCCTCACCGCCAGCGTGAACCATCGTTCATTGAAACCCTTTGCGCACCAAACAAAATGCCCCACACGGCAGGCCTCTCAAAAGCGCCTGCAAGGGTGGGGTATCTGACATTTTAAGACTTCAAATTACTTCTTCTTGGCGGCCGTCTTCTTAGCAGGCGCCTTCTTGACAGCAACCTTTTTCGCAGCCGTCTTCTTGGCAGGCGCCTTTTTGGCCGCGGTCTTCTTCAAAGGCACCAGTTTCGCCGCCGATTTCTTGGCCACAACCTTCTTCGCCGGCGCCTTCTTGGCGCTGGTCTTTTTCGCCGCTGCCTTTTTGGTTGGTGTCTTGGCAGCTGCAGCCTTCACCGGAGCGGCACTCTTCTTCACAGCCTTCACAGCCGCCTTTTTCGCAGCCTTCTTTACTGGGACAGCCTTCTTTGCCGGAACAGTCTTGGCCTTTGCGGCAGGCGGCTTGGCCTTTGCGGCGGCGGCCTTGGTACGAACCGCGAGAGTTTTGGCTGAAAGCGCGGCCTTCAACTCAGCGTCGAACTCGGCCGGGGTAAACGGCTTGGCCGACTTGCGCAGGCGCTCAATATCGTAGAACGTGCGCCGCTCGGTCAGAAACACGTGCACCACGAAGTTGAAGTAGTCCAGGAGCACCCACTCCCCCTGGCTACGGCCTTCGATCGAAATAGGTCGAACCCCAAACTGCTTCTTTAACCGGTCTTCGATTTCATCGGCTATCGCGACGGCCTGGCGGTCGTTGGTTGCCGACGTCACCAGGAAGAAATCGGAAAGGCCGGAATCGACGGGATCCAGCTCCAGAATGCGAGTATCTTCGCCCTTTTTGTCTTCACAGACGGCGGCGGCGGCCTGAACTTGCAGGCGGGTTTGTTGCTTTGCTTCTGCTGTAGTCATTCGGTAGATATGCTCCAAACTTAATCCTAGACCACCGCAGGTTGAGGGGCAAGTTATGGCTCTTCTTGGCGATACAGACCGCGAGCTAGGATCCAATCGTGCACTGCTTTCGGAAGCAGTTCTTGGCCGGAATCCAGCTCTCCGGTGGCATTTCTGACCTGCCTTCGAATCTCCGAAGCGCTGATATCCAGATGTACGCCGGGCAGCAGATAGAAAGCCGCTCGCTCACCCCGGGAGTTTTCAACCAGATACGATTTCAGGGTTGGTTTGCCCTCTTCGCTCTCCATGGCATGGGTATCGACAAGACTCAAGCCCGCCGGCAGAAGAGGGACAAGGTCGACAAGCATCTGTCCCGGCCGCGAGGCCACAATCAGAGTTGCAACGAAGGGGATCTCCACAGCCCGATGCCAGCGGCGCAATCCCATCAGTGAATCCGCGCCCATCAAGCAAAACAAGCTGCTGTCCGCGGGCAGCTCCGCGCGCAGAGCCAGCAGCGCATCCAGGGTGTAGTTGGGGCTCCCGTCTGGCCTCGGGGCGTCGGCCAGGGAGATTCCAAAACAAGGTTCGCCGCCAATGGCGAGTTCCGTCATGGCCAACCGGTCTTCAAAATTTGCCGTGGACCCCTGCGCCTTCAGAGGTTGCGCACCCACAGGCGCAAACAACACCGTGTCCAGCCCTAGAGCTTCGATTGCCGCTCGCGCTACGCCCAAATGGCCAAGGTGGGGCGGGTCGAAACTCCCCCCAAAAAATGCGACGCGCTTGCCGCCGCCAGCCGACTCCGTCATGGGTCCATGGTATCGCGCACGGGGTGCTCTGCTAGCATCCTACTCAAGACGATGAGATTTCCGATTGCTCTCCTGGCCCTGGCAGGCGTTCTTGTTTCCGCGCTGGCCCTGCAAGTTCACTACTCAACCGCGACCGAACCCTGCTCCATCAACGAAAAGTGGGACTGCGGCATCGTCAACCACAGCCCGTTTGCCGAGATCTTTCATGTGCCGGTTGCCGCGCTCGGCATCGCCGGGTACCTTGCCATGGCAGGTCTCGCCCTCGCAAGACGTCGAGCAGCGCTATCCGCAATGGCCATCGCCGGATTCGCCTTCGCCCTCTATCTCAGCCATATCGAGAAGGACGTGCTCGAAGTCTGGTGTCTCTACTGCGTCATCTCCCAAGGGATCATCGCCATCGTCACCCTGCTCAGCCTAGCTTGGCTGGCCACGGAACAGCGAGCCAGGCGGCGCCGAAAAGCGCTGGCATAAGCTGCTCGGCGAGCAAGGTTTCGCGCTCTATTTATCCAACGCTGGTAAACTTGAACAGAAATCATGATCAAGAAACGCTACGCCCGCTGGATGTACGACTGGGAAACACGGCTCACCACCCGTGACGAAAACCGCGTGGTGCGGCCGCTGGAATGGGGCTTTGAATGGATCGAGCCCTTCCTCGAAGCCCATGGGTTCGCTTCCTTCATCCCGCGGCCTGAGGAGATTCGCGACAACGCGGCCGCTGAAGCCGCGCTGGTGCGCATCAACCAACTGCTCGTTCGCCATAGTGATGCCTTCTTCGGCTACGAGCGGCCCACGGATTTCCGCCTGGAAGAGAGATACCCCCAGCTCTACCCCACCAATGTTCGGCCGGAAACCCTGGCCCAAGACGCCGCCATGCGCCGCCAGGCTACTGTAGGCACGCTGGCTCCGGCCTGGTATCTGCGCTTCACTTCCCCCGAGCGCTCACCCTACCCGGAAAACGACCTCGTCAACGCTCGCTGGTATCCTGCGCCTGAGCACAAAGATCCCAAACGCCCCAAACAAGCCATTGTGGTCCTGCCCCAATGGAATTCCGACGGCCTTGGCCACAACTCCTTGTGCACCATCTTCAACCAGATGGGCATCTCCGCACTGCGCCTCTCCATGCCCTACCATGACATCCGCCGCCCGGAAGAATTGGAGCGTTCCGACTATTCGGTCAGCGCCAATATCGGGCGGACCATCGCGGCCTGCCGCCAGGCTGTCGTCGACATCCGCTGCTGCGTCGACTGGCTCGAAGAGCAAGGCTATGAGCATTTTGGCGTGCTCGGCACAAGCCTCGGATCCTGCTATGCATTCATGGCCACCGCCCACGACCCGCGTTTGAGGGTCAACGCCTTCAACCACGCCTCCACAGCATTCGGCGATGTTGTCTGGGTCGGTCAAAGTACGCGGCACATCAAACAAGGGCTCGAAGAAGCCGGCCTGACCCAGGAGCGCATCCGAGCCCTGTGGGCTGCGGTCAGTCCCTGCAGCTTCTATCCCAAAATCGTCAGCCCTGAAGCCGGCGGGCCGAACAAGAAGGTCCTCCTGGTCTACGCGGACTATGACCTGACCTTCCCCAAGGAATACTCGCTCGAAGTGGTCGCGGCATTCCGTCGCATCGGCCTGAATTTTGAGTCCCGCGTCCTGCCCTGTGGCCACTACACCACAGGAGAGACGCCCTATAAATACCTCGATGGCTGGTTTCTAGGCTCTTTTGTCTACCGGGCGTTCAAAGCGCTGCGCATCGAGAAGGCGGGCAGCCTCTCAGTGGCGGAAATCCCCGCAAAGGTCGAGGAAGAAGAGCCAGTTTCTCCCTAACGCACCGTGCTGAGGTCAAGTCTCAACAACTTCGCCGGGTCCAGGTAAGCCCCCTCCCACCGGACAGCCCAATGCAGGTGCGGCCCGGTTACCCGACCGGTGGCCCCGCTCAGGCCGAGTCTGTCACCCGCGGCCACTTGCTGGCCTTCGCGCACGTCGATTCGACTGAAGTGCAGATAGAGCGTGAACAGCCCCAGTCCGTGGTCGACAAAAACGCAGTTCCCCTCGTAGTAGAGCGGCCGCGCCAACACCACCACCCCGCTATTGCCCGCTCGGACGGTCGTTCCCGTACCCGCACGAAAATCCATCCCCTTGTGGACGCTCGCCAGCTTCCCGTTGAACATCCTTCGCGTGCCGAAGCTGTCCGTCGGCGCAGCGGTCACCGGAGCGTGAAAGCTACCGGCCCATAGAGCCCGATCTGCGCTTACCTCAAACACCTTTGCCTTCAGCTTGCTGTCTTCCTCAATCTGCTTCAAAGCTTCGGCCTCGGGTTCAACAAACTTCGGCGCTACGGTTAGCTTTCCAGTCCGGTAGTGGCTGGCGTAAATCTCCACTTTGCGGCTCAGATCGTGTTCCACGTTTCCCACCCTAGACACAATCCGCAGGGTTGAGGCTCCCGAGGGAGCCTCAACATCGACCCCGGCCAGAGCAAACCACCCGTTCTCGTCCCGCCCCGGAAAGAACTGCAGCTTTCGCCCCATCCAGTCGCCCTCGAGCTTCGCATCTCGCTCGGCCCTCACATAGATCAAAACGGGCGACCCGGCCTCCACTAGGCTTGGCTCAAGCGTTACCTGAGAAACCTGCCCAACGCACGCGGCGGAGACAAGCAAAACAACTGCGCCAAGCCCGCCAACCAGGGAGAACTGCCGGAACTTCAGGAGGAATCTCATCCACAACAGAATAGCTGTATCCCAGCCTACCGTGGATGCTCTGACTGCCACTTAGCCACGCGGTCCTGCACGTCGGAAAGCTCATCGGCCGTGATATGGGTGCCAATCATCTGCCGATTCGCGGCATATTTCTCTTGGTTCGGCCCCTTTACCGATGCCGCAAGATCCAGCCAGAAAAAGGCTTCCACTTCGCTTTTTGGAACCCCCTGGCCCATCGAATACAGAACCCCTAGCGTCGCTTGGGCTCCCACGTTCCCTTGTTCCGCGGCTTTGCGGTACCAGGCAGCAGCCTGCACCATGTCTCTCTCCACGCCCTTGCCGTCTCGATAAACGGCTGCCAGGCGAAGCTCTCCGTCCACTGACCCAAGATCCGCAGCTTTCCGGTACCAGGCCGCTGCGGACTTATAGGACTCAACCAGCTTTCTGGCCTCCAGCCCCGACGCGCTGGCAGCGCCACTAATGCTGTCTCCAACTTGCACCTGCGCTGCTGCGTCCCCCGAATTAGCCTTGGCCAGCACAGAAGCGTCCACGTTTGAAGGCGTCATTGCCGGCCCCTGTCCAAATCCCGGCAACCACGCTGCCGCAAGCACAAGAAACGGTACCAGACGTTTTGAACAGGTCGTCATCAAAGGTCCTCAGGGAATCTGAAATAGCGACATCCCAGATCTATTGCATCTCCAGTTTAATCGGTTCTAGACCAGCCTGAAGATGCTAGACCGCCGCCTGGGCCTGGGACTCGTCAACTCCCGCCAACTTGCGACCCCTCAATTCCTCTTTTGAAGCGAGCTTTGAATGGGTCTAAAATTCCTATATGACCGACCGCATATCCCTCACACTCGCCCAAGCCGACCCCGAAGTGGCAGCCGCTCTTGACCATGAAACCCTCCGCCAACACGAGGGGCTGGAAATGATTGCCAGCGAGAACTTCGTCTCTGAAGCCGTGCTGGAAGCGGCTGGCTCCATTTTCACTAATAAGTATGCAGAGGGCTATCCGGGACGCCGCTACTATGGCGGCTGCGAGTATGCCGATGTCGTTGAGAATCTGGCGCGCGACCGGGCCAAGCAAATATTCGACGCGGAATACGTCAACGTGCAGCCGCATTCCGGATCGCAAGCCAATGCCTCAGCCTACGCAGCGGTCCTTCAGGCCGGAGACACCATTCTGGGCCTGGATCTTGCCCACGGAGGCCACCTCACCCACGGGCACAAGTTAAGCTTCAGCGGCAAGCTCTACCGGACTACCTTCTATCATGTCCGCAAAGACACCGAACTGATCGACTACGACGAGCTTGAGGCCATTGCCGAACGCGAGAAGCCCAAGGTCATCATTGGCGGCGGCAGCGCGTATCCTCGCCTCTGGGATTTCGCCCGCATGCGCCAAATCGCCGACAAGGTCGGTGCTACCTATGTCTTCGACATGGCGCACATCGCCGGGCTCGTAGCTGGCGGCGTCCACCCCTCGCCGGTTCCTCATGCGCACATCGCCACCACGACAACGCACAAGACTCTGCGCGGACCTCGCTCCGGATTGATCCTCTGCGGCAAGGACTACCAAGTCGGCGAAAAGCCCGGACAGACCATCGGCAAGGAAATCGATAAATCCGTTTTCCCCGGCCAGCAAGGTGGCCCGCTAGTCCACATCGTCGCCGCCAAGGCAGTGGCTTTCGGTGAGGCCCTGCGGCCCGAATTCAAGACTTACGCAGCGCAGATTGTCGCAAACGCCCAGATCCTCGCCCTCGCGCTGCAAGAATCCGGTTTCCGCATCGTCTCCGGTGGCACGGACAACCACCTCATGCTCGTGGATACCTTCCAAAAGGGAATCCTGGGCTCCGAGGCCGAGCTGGC
>Ga0181520_10001498_pt1 | contig 47198 bp, 29 predicted proteins | sample PEATcosm2014_Bin_29_FD_132451 | JGI IMG/M metagenome (GOLD analysis project Ga0181520, IMG submission 132451) | Peatland microbial communities from MTU Mesocosm Facility, Houghton, MI, USA - PEATcosm2014_Bin02_30_metaG | ecosystem: Environmental > Terrestrial > Soil > Wetlands > Peat | place... | reverse complement strand
TTACCATCGTTGTCGAAGTCGGCGATCCCCGCTCCAAAACAGACAAAGTGGGTTTCCAAGTTGAGCCGGGCTTGGATGGTCACATCGTCGAAATTGCCTTTGCCGTCGTTGCGATAGAGTCCGGGCGCCTGATTGTAGTAGTGCGTCTTGAGCAGGTCGCTGTGGCCGTCGAGGTTGTAGTCGCCCACGGCGGCGCCCATGCCGCCCATCTGACGGCCATCGCCGCTGAGTGCCACGCCGCGAAACAAAGCCTCTTCGCGAAAGGTGCCGTCGTGGTTGTTCATCAACAGCAGAGAGGGGGTTGAATCGCAGACCACGAAGATATCGGGCCAGCCGTCCTCGTCCGCATCGAAGGAGAGCACGGTAAGTCCATACGATCCGCGAAACCCCGAAACGCCGGACTCTTTCGATACGTCGGTGAAGGTGCCGTCGCCGTTGTTGCGGTAGAGGTAGTTCTGTGCCTTGGGGAGTCCCAGGGGGCCACACAACGTGGGTACGCCCTGGAAATTACAGTTGGGCACTTGCAACGAAGGCTTGGGAGCCGTGGCCTGGTCGATCTCCAGGTAGTTCGATACAAAAAGATCAAGCAGTCCATCGCGGTTATAGTCCAGAAATGTGCAGCCGGTGCTGTAACGGGTGGTGGGATAAAGCAACCCGGCCTTGGCCGTCACGTCCGTAAAGGTGCCGTCGCCATTATTGCGATAGAGACGGTTCTGCCCATAGTAGGTAAGGAAGAGATCCTCAAACCCGTCATTGTTATAGTCGCCCACGCAGACGCCTTGCGCCCAACCCGTGTCGAGCAAGCCTGCTTTCGCCGTCACGTCGCTAAAGGTGCCGTCGCGATTGTTTTTGTAAAGGCGGTTGCTGGCATTAGGCGGAGTGTCCTTGAGCCTTCGTCCGCCCAGGATGAAGATGTCCATCCACCCGTCGTTGTCGTAGTCGATGAAGGCGCAGCCACTGGCCATGGACTCGAAGATGTAGGTGAAGCTATCGGGTTCGCCATAGACCGTCGTTTCGGTCAGACCGGCGGTTTGGGCTACATCGACAAAGCGCGAAAAAGGCACCACAGGCTTGCCCGCTGGGAGCGCGGCGCAGAGTCCGCCGGGCAGAAGAACCGGAGCGAGAGCTGCTGGAATCGTGTGCAATACACGACGCCGCGTCCAGGGGGCGTTTTTGTTATCCTTCACAACCAGCATCCTCCCGGAGGCGTGAGTTCGTTTGGACAATCGATCCTGCCCCATTGGAGTGGGCCAGTGGGGAGCAAAAGCAACCACAGGTCCTTCGGGGTCGCTCAGGAAGGCAGCTCAGCGCGAGCGCACTCCTTTGGGACCGCGTCAATTGTGCTGGCCCTGAGCTTGAGTCAACTTCTGGCTAAGGTCGAGAGCGGCCTTATTCTCCGGCTCAATCTCGATTGCGCGAGCCACGGCATCCTGCGCTTCCTGGAATCGAGATTCCATGCCAAGTGTCGCGGCTAAACCGAGCCACGCCTGAATGTAGTTGGGAGCAGCCTTTAACGCCAGCCGGAATTGCTGTTCAGCCGCGCCAGTGTCACCGGCACGAGTTTCCAGATAACCAAGCTGGTAATGGGCGAGGGCAAATTCCGGATCCGCCTTGAGGGATTGCTGCAATGCAGTACGCTCCCCCTCGGTATCGCCCAACTGGTCCAGAACGACGGCCAGGCGGTAGGCAAGCCCGGAATTGTCTGGGAGCGCGGCGCTGGCTTCGCGAAACAGATCGGCGGCTTTCCGATTGTCTCCTGCCTTGACTGCCTCTTCGGCCTGCGTCGATTTCAAGATCGCCAGAGATTTATCCGATTCTTCCTTCAACCGCTGCCGATAGAGCTGGAGTTGTTTCTGCGCCTCTTCAGTTTCTCCCAAAGTACGCAGAGCCTTGGCGAGTTCGAAGCGGACCTCGGGTTCGTTTGCGCCAAGTTCGATGGCTTTGTTGAACTGCTCCCTGGCCCCTGCAGCATCCTGAAGTTGCTCCAGCACGACGCCGAGGTTGTAGTGGGAGTTATAGAAGTCGGGTTTCAGAGCGATCGATTCCTCAAGGTGCTTGCGGGCCGCGGCAAAGTCTCCCGCCCCGCGCTCCAGCAGTCCATTCAGATAGAGAAAGTCGGGATCGTGTGGAGCGAGGGCCAGCAGTTTGCGGGCAAGCGGCGCGGCGGTTTGGTTATCTCCGTTGATGATGAGGGTCCTCAGGTAGGTGCGCTGCGCCTCGATGTCGCGGGGCTTCTGGCGCGCCTGTTTTTCCGCCAAAGCCTGCGCTGCCTGGTTGTGCGCTACATGGATGTCGAGAGACACCAGTGCTCCGGTAAGGCCATCGGAGTTCGGATAGATCTTCAATCCGTCGCTCAGCACCTTTTGGGCGTCGTCGAACATGTCCGCCATCCGGTAGGCAATGGCCAGATCGAGGGTCAGGTTTTCGTCGAGCGGCACGGAGCGAAGACGGCGGATGACCGTCCCGTAATCCCCTGCCGCAAGAAGGTTCTTCGCCAGCCCGTCGAGCGCCCGCTTCGAGGCTGGCGCGATCTTGAGAGCAGCCTGAAAGGCCTCCAAGGCACACTTTGTCTGGTGATTTTCGCTAAACCAACTGCCTAAAGCGACATACGCATCTGCACTTGGGCGGGCGTGAATCCGGGCATCCAACGCAGGAGGGCCGGAGCAGGTCTCTGCCCGCAAGGTCAGAGCTGCGCCCAGACAGGCCGCGAGGATCATGCCGTCTCTCGCGCGCAGCGCAAGCGAGGTGACTCTGTAAACCGAAGTCCTCGAACCAATCAGGTCCATAATTGCCAGTCCTGAGAATAATTGAGCGGATGTGCCCATGCAAGGAAGAGTCCATGGCGAACATGCTGCGAAATCTGCACTCAGGCTCATTCTGCGGGCAGTCATAGGATCAGCCCTGCGAACGTTGCAAACGACACGGTCGGGTTCTCTTCGGAGGCCCTGGGAGGCTCAGGAAATGAGATGCAGCTGCGCGGCATGTTGAAAAGGTGTGTCCCGGTCAAACCGCGAGATGGGCCCGGAAGCACATGTGCAGATGCGGAAGATCGGTTCCAGCGTGGCCTTCGTTATGCCCGTGTGCAGAGTGAGAAGGGGCTGAACGGCGAACCGGCTCCAGGGCACCTGCTGCGTCTTGGGCGTTTTCCTTGCAATGGTCTCTTTGACAACAGACTCGCGCCATCCTGTGGCAAGCAGCTGGTCGGATCGGAAGCGCCATCGGAGATGGTGCACAGGTTTCACAGATTGAAGCCTGTGCGCGGCAACATTGTCATCGCACCAAGCCCGGCAGAGCTCAGCCGCGAGCCAGGTTAACGGGCACTGGGGCAACTGAGCCGGCGGCAAGATCGGCAATCTTGGCCCCGTTCAAGACATTCAACATGGCTGCCTGGGCCTCAACCCAGACAACATGCGCAGTGCAGCGCGATTCCCGGCCACAATGCTCTCCATCGAGAAGGCAAAGATTGATGTTGATGGGTCCGTCAATCGCCTCGACAACTTCGCGCACCGTCGCCTTTCGGCCACGAGGAAGAGCCTGGAACCCTCCAAGTTGTCCTCGCCGCGAAGAAATCATCTCCGCGCGCGTCAAGCCCTGGAGAACCTTCGACAGAAAGCTCGCGGGTGTTCCAGTGGCCGCGGCGAGGGAGGGGAGCAAAGTGCGCTCATTCTCTGGCAGAGAGACAAGATAAATCATCACCCGGACTGCGTAATCCGCCGCGCGCGTCAGTTGCATGGACGAAGCGAGGTTTGTCATGGTGGGTGCTATCTTCCTTCCTGCCGGGTCAGGCGCATTGAGTTAGCCACTACCGAAGTGCTGGACAGTAACATGGCGGCGGCGGCAAAGATCGGTGTCAGCACGCCGCTGAGAGCCAGGCTGATGCCAGCTATGTTATAGAAGAACGCCCAAAAGAGGTTTTGCCGCACTACGCGGGTGGTCATGGCTCCCAAGCGAAAGGCATCTTCCACCTTCGACAGTGAGCCGCTGACGAGAACCACCGGGGCAGCGCCCATGGCGATGTCCGCACCGGTGCCAAGGGCAATGCCGAGGTTGGCCTGCGCCAGGGCGGGCGCATCGTTAGCGCCGTCACCGATGAGCGCCACGCGCAATCCATCTTTCTGAAGCTGCTCCACGATGAGCGCCTTGGCGGCCGGCGCCGCCTCGGCTGTGAAGTCCTCCACTCCGATCTGTTGCGCCACGAACCCGGTAGTTGGCCAGGCGTCGCCGGAGACTAGCTTCACGACGATGCCGCGCGCGCGCAGCGCCTGGACCATCTCTACGGCGCCCGGTTTGACTTCATCGCCAAAAGCCAGCACGCCGCGCACGGTACCATCCCAGGCAAAGTACGCCACGGTCCGGCCGGCCTGCTGCCAGGGCTGCGCAAGGCCGTCTGCCTCGGCGACGTTCTCTGCCGGCAACCCCGACATCAGTTGCCGATTACCAATATGGATACGGCGGTTTTCGACCAGCCCGCTGATTCCCTGGCCCTTGTGAATCTCAATAGACCTTGCATCGCATGCGGAAACACCGTGATCGCGTGCGAACTCGGCGACGGCCCGGCCCAGCAGATGCTCCGACCACGCTTCAATCCCGGATAGGAGTGGAAGGGCTTCGGCGAGAAACCGTTCCTTCTGGCTCCGCTGCGAGTCAATGCCGGATGGACCGGTTTCGCGCTCTCCGGTTCTTCCCTCGATCAACGCAAACTCAAGCAACCGGAAATCGCCGCGGGTCACGGTGCCGGTCTTGTCGAGCACCACAACGTCGATCTTGCCCATGCTTTCAAGCACTGAGCTTTCGCTGATCAGCAGGCCGTTTTTGGACGCGGAGCCAACGGCAGCGGTGATGGCCAGTGGAGTGGCCAGGCCCAGCGCACAGGGGCAGGCGATGACCAGAATGGTTGTCGCGCGCATCATTGCGCCGGCAACCCCGGCGTGAAGTCCAAGCATCCATGCAAAGTCCGCCAGGGCCAGCAGAACAACCGCAGGCACGAAGATGCGCGCCACGCGGTCCACTGCGCGCTCGATGGGCGCGCGGGTCGCTAGTGCGCGCTCCACCAGACGAATGATCTGCGCCAGTGCGCTGTCATTTGAGGTGCGAGTAGCCCTTACTTGAATCACTCCGCCGGCGTTGAGGCTGCCGGAGACTACAGGGCTGCCAGGGCGCTTGCCCACCGGCGCTGCTTCTCCGCTTAGGAGCGATTCGTCGGCGTGGGTTTCGCCTTCAACCACGATGCCGTCCGCGGGAATGCGTTCGCCAGCCTTGACCATGAAGAGTTGGCCGGGCTCAAGAGCGTCGACAGAGACGAAACGCTCCCCGGCCGGAGTCAACAAGCGCGCCTTCTTGGGCATGAGGCGATAAAGCATGGCGATGGAACTTGCGGCGCGATCCTTGGCGGCGCGTTCGATCAGTTTGCCCGCCAAAACCAATGTAACGATGGCTGCGGCTGTATCGAAGTACACGTGCGTCTGACCGCGCATCACTTGTGCCGCGCTGAGAAAGTAGGCAGCGAGAATGCCCAGAGCGAGCAGGGTCTCCATGCGTATCTGCCGGTGCCTGAGTCCGAAGACCGCGGTCCGCAGAATGGGCCATGCGCAATAGAACACCAGCGGAGTAGCCAGCAGTAGCAACACGATGGGCAGCACCTGGCTAGCGCTCGGTGCGATCTTCTCAAAGTAGCCAACGTAGAGAATGGTGCTGAACCCCATGATGTTGGCCCACAGAAATGCAGCCACGCCGAGGCGGAGCAGCAGATCTCGGGATTCGGATTTGGCTGCGGTGTTATCCCCGTCGAACTCTGTGGCTTCGTATCCCAGCTTTTTGATACGCGCGGGAATGCTGTCGGGAGGAAGGTACTGCGGGCAGTATTTGACCTTAGCCAGGTCTGAGGCAAAGAACACATCCGCGGACACAACGCCCGGAAGGCCGCGCAGCGCATGTTCGATAAGCCAGGCGCAGGCTGCGCACCACATGCCGTTGACCTGCAACAGCACCTCCTGTGTTGGAGCAGTGGGGTCGATGGGAGTGGCTGGCTCAGGACCGGCCTCGGGGTTGGAGATAAGGCCCAATTCGAGGCTGCGGCGAAAGACTTCAGTTTCGCGAATCCTCTGGCCGCTGGCCAGAACTCCGCTTTCCAGAAGAATCGCGTAAACGTTAGCGCAGCCCATGCAGCAGAAAGGCAGTTCGCGCCCATCGTAGTTGCGCAGCAGCGGAATGCGCCCGCAACTCAATTCGCAAAGCGAGCATGCTGCGCCGTCCGCCATGCTCAGCGCGCTCCCGTCGAGGCGGGCTCGGATTGCTTGTCAAGGCGTTTGCCCTGTTGGTCGAGCATGACAGGGTTGGCACGCTTGGTGGCCACGTAGACGAAGATCAGGATTCCGCAGAACACTGCCGTCACCACCACCAGCAAGATGGTTAGCGGGGCGGGAGGGCGGCTTTTGAGAATCGAGTCTGCCGTGCTGTTCTTCGCATCCATCCTTGCTCCTTGCGATTCAAATGGTCCGGGGCTACAACCGGACGTTGGCGCTCTCACAACAGCTTATCGTTTGCCCGCGGGCTCCGGCGGCGGAGACGTCTCCATCGGCGCAATGAAGGTCTCAGCAAACTCCTCGGACTTCTGATTGGGCGTGACCTGCGTAACGATGCGCAGGTGGTTGACTCCGGGGCTAACCGCGGAAGCCGCAGCGGCTATCTCGAACTCCCGCTGCAGGCTCTCGCCGGGCTTGAGCGCAACTCCATCGTCCATGCCGACGATGCGTGCAGCGTCGAGATCGGCAAGCGAGAGAGTGAGCCTGGCCGTGCTCTTTCCGCGATTCACTGCCACAAGGCGGAAGCGATTGTGGATGAGTCCATCTGCGCTCTTTGTATAGAGGGTGATGCGGTTGGGCATGATGCGCACCAGCAGCGGCTGGCGCATGCCGATCGCAATTGAAAGTCCCGATGCGTAAACCAGCATGAGGAGAAGGACGACAATGCGCTTGCCGTCGCGTAGCCCGATGCGCCGATACCACGCGGTTTCTTTCACCGCGCTGTGACCAGCATCGCCCCAGGCGTATTGAATCAGCGACTCCCTGCCCATGCGACCGAGGATTCCGGAACAGGCATCGATGCATTCGCCGCAGTGAGTGCACTCAAGCTGGTGCGAGGAATGGCGGATGTCAATACCCATGGGACAGGCGCGCACGCACTTGTCGCAGTGGATGCACTTGCCGGAGGCGTCATAGAAGTGCACAAGCAGCGTGTTGCTGTCGGCGAGCATGTTTTGCAGATAACCGTAGGGGCAGATGGCAGTGCAGAAACCCTGGCGGAGAAAGGCAAAGTCCAGAATCGTAACCAGCGTGACGCTGGCTCCGATGATGCCTCCAGCAGTCTGAATGTCGAGCGAGAGCAGGCGGTGAAACAGGTCGACCGGTTCCACGAAGTAGCTGATGAACACGAAGCTGACGAAGATCGCGCCCGGCAGCAGTACGGCAGAGAACAGCGCTACGGCGATGACCCGGCGCGCCGGATTGCCCAGACTGGAGAACTTTCGGCTGACCATGCGCTTGATGCTTGTTTCCAGCGAATTAGCGGCTTCTGAAAAGATCATCTGCGGGCACAGGTATCCGCAGTAGATGCGACCGTAGAGCATGGCTACGGCGGCGATGGTAAACATGAGGAACATCAGCGAGAGGAAGATGACTGAGAATTCGCTGATCCACAGCTCCGCTCCAAAGAAGTAGAACCGCTCGTGGGGAATGTCGAAACGAATGACCTTGAACAGCGGCAGGAGGATAAACCCGATAAAGCACGCAAGTTGAACCGCCTTGCGCACGCGGTGAAACCGTGTGCCGCGGAGAATGACCCGTGATCGAGCGCTGCTGTTCTTGTCTCGGGTTGTCATTTCTGTGCCCTTATTGAAGTGCCATGTTTGCCATGTGACAGTGCATCACGGGGCCCGCCATGGCGCCCCGCGCAATCAACAGCACGCCCATGGCCAGGACGGTAATGGCTGACACCGTGGTTCCCCAGCGGGCAATCTTATGCGTCGCCACGGAGGAGCCCAGGCCGACGATCACCAGCGCAACGCTGGTGCCGCAACCGAACGCAAGCAGGCTGAGTGCGCCGCCGAGCGGCGTGCCCGTTCCGATAGCTTTCATGAGAGCCGCGTACACCAGTCCGCAGGGCAGAAATCCCATCAACAAGCCCAGCGCAAACTTGCTTGCGGCCGAGCGGGACGAAAGCAGTTTGCCAACCGGGCGGAGGAATCGACTGGGGAGTGCAAACCCACGCCAGGATTTCAACCCGAAGCCAAGCAGAACCAGTCCGGTAAGAACCATCGCGCTACCCGCGACAATGGCGGCGGCATTCTCGAGTCCAGCCAGTCTGCCGACGATGGTCATGGTTCCGCCCGCCAGGCCGGCGACAGCGCCGAGCAGCGCGTAGGTAAGTGTGCGTCCGGCGTTGTACGCAAGATGCAGTCCGAGCAGAGAGCGACGCGCTTCGCCGGTGTTGGCGGCCACGCTGTAGGTCAGCACAATCGGTCCGCACATCTGCACGCAGTGAAGGCTGCTGACAAAGCCGAACGTTAGCACGAGACAGAAATCGGCTGGAGTCATGGCCTTTCCCGAGCCGGACTCTGCTTCAACTTCGGATTGATTCCCGGGACAGTGACGCATTGGCGGCTAAAGTTGAAACGCTGCATGGTGATGGCGTGCGAAGGGCAACGGGCCGCACACAAGCCGCAACGAATACAGGTGCTCTCGTCTTTCAGGAGCACGCCACCCAGGCTGGCCAGTTGCTCCTGGTCGAACTTCTCAAGCTCCGCCGGGGGAACCGCGAGCAATCCAGCAACATAATTGCGTCCCTCTGTCGTATTGCACAATTCCGGCAGACCGGTGAGACGGATGAGGTTCTCCGGGCAAATGTCAACGCAGCCGGTGCAGGCCACGCAGATTTCCGTGTGGAATACGGTGTTGATATTGCAGCGCAAACAGCGCGCAGCCTGTTCGCGAGCCGCTTCCACAGGATATGGATCTTCAATCACCTGCAATGTGGACGCACGCTCGGCCGCGGGCGCTACCGGTGGGTGATGGCGGCGAAGCTGGTCCCAGTCTTCGCGCATGGTGTAAGCCGCGGGCTCCCACGACGACTGCACTACGACCTCAGTGCGCGAACCGCGCAGAAAATCGTGCATCGAGCGGGCAGCGACCTGCGCGGATTGAATCGCATTGATGAACAGGCGCGGGCCATGCGCGATATCGCCGCAGGCAAATACGTCGGGCGCTGTGGTCTGGTAGGTCTCGGGGTCCACTTTGATGAGGCCGCGGTTTGACTCCACGCCGTCAGAAGATTGAAGGAACGAAAGATCGGAAGACTGGCCGATGGAGAAGATGACGGTGTCGGCTTCGATGTCTTCCACATTGTCTTCGTTGAATGTTGGATTGAAACGGCCGTTCGCATCGAAGACCGCCGCGCACTCCACGGTGCGCAGTCCGGCAACCTTGCCTTCCTTGCCGAGAATTTCGCGCGGGCCGCGGGAGTTGTGCAGAACGAGGCCTTCTTCGGCGCCCTCGGTGACTTCAATCTCATCGGCGGGCATCTGCGAGCGGTTCTCCAGGCAAACCACATGCACCTGCCTGTCCCCGCTCATGCGCTTTGCGGAGCGGGCAACGTCGAAGGCCGTCGATTCGCTGCTGTGCATGTCGGCGACTGTGTCGCCGGTTTCCATCGCTTCAGCCGGACGCACGGCGGAGCGGGCAACGTCGTAAGCCACGTTGCCGCCACCGATGACGATGATGCGGTTGCCGACGGGAAGCGGATTGCCCTCATTAAAGGCACGCAGAAAATCCATGCCGTCGTAAACACCGGCGAGATTGGCTCCGGGAAGATCGAGCTTGCGGCCCTTGGGAAGGCCGACTCCAAGAAAGATGGCTCTGAAGCCTTGCGCACGCAGGCTTTCAATTGAGAAGTCGCGGCCCAGGCGCTGATTGCATTTCAACTCGATGCCCAACGAGAGGATCGCGTTGATCTCGGCCACGACCAGTTCGCGGGGAAGCCGGAAAACGGGTACACCGGCGGTCAACATGCCGCCGGGGGTTGAGTGGGCTTCAAAAACAGTCACCTTATAGCCCAGGTGTGCGAGGTCGTGCGCAACAGTAAGGCCGGCAACGCCCGCGCCGACTACGGCAACCGGCTCATAGTCGCCGCGATTGGGCGGCAGCATTTTCTGGTTGAGGTCTTCGCGGTGATGAGTGAAGTCTCCGCTCTCCGGGCCGAACTGTCCGGTCACAAAGCGTTTGAGCGCGCGGATGGAGACCGGAGCGTCGAGATCGCCGCGCCGGCAATTGGCCTCACACGGCGCGCCACAAACCCGTCCGCAGATCGATGCAAACGGGTTTGTGGCGCGCGCAATGCGATAGGCGTCTTCGTCGCGGCCTTCGGCGATGGCGGTGACGTAACCGCACGCGTCGGTGTGCACCGGGCAGGCATCCTGGCACTTGACCATCTTCATCCAGTAGCCGGCCCCGCCGATCAGGTCGAATTGCCCGCCTTGTTCCATCTGCTGCGCCATGGTTTCTCTTTTATTCCTCGTGTCCCGACTTGCCATATACAAAGGCGAACAGGATGACGGCGAAGACCACAATCAATGCCGCCACCGCATACATGAAGCCGTTGGAAGATCCAGTTACGGCGTTAAGTTGCCTGACCAGGCTGCCGCGCGTGGAGTGGTTGACCTCGCCGTTCATGAAGACGAACAAATAGGCGATGCAGGCGATGGCGATGATGGGGTAAGCGAGTTTCAGGAACGGCGGAATGCTGGTTCCCTTACGCTCGGTAATCCATCCGCCGGCATATTCTTTCAGTTCGGACGTGGGCTTGTCGGTCATCATGGCCTCCGCGGCGCGCCGGCGCCGCTGGGTTGCGATTGCTGATTCGTTTCGTCTTCGAGCATGCGGTATTTTGGCTCCTCGCTGTTACGGCCCCAATAACCGTCCTTGATGGAGCGGATGAAGAAGAAGACCGCTCCGGCTACCAGGAGGAAGAACAGGAAGTACGAGAAGTACACGCTCGGATAGGTATAGTCGGTCATTGCCTGGCCTCACTTTTCGTAGTCGTTGTCCGGACGCCAATCCTTGGCGCGGCCGCGCGTTTGCAGATAAGCTACCAGCGCGTCCAGTTCGTCGGGGTTATTGGCGATCCACGGGAACGGAGGCATGATCGAACCTTGCACCAAGTCTCGCGGATTGCGGAAGTGGGCACGGTGCCATTCCTTGTTGTATTTGCCGCCAATGCGCGAGAGGTCGGGACCGGTGCGCTTGGTGCCGAACGTCTGCTTGAAGTCGTAGACAAACTCGTCAGGCGTGGAGACGGGCGAATCGACGCCCTTCCAGCCGGAGCGCTTGGTGTCGGAGAGCAGGGTACGGGTCTGCTGCGTGTGGCAGTATTTGCAGCCTTCGCGGATATAGATGTCGTATCCGCGTTTTTCCTGCGGGGTGTAGTCGGCCAGCTTGCCGGTGGGGCCCTTGCTGGGATCTGAGTTCTCAAACGGCTTGGCCCAGCTCTTGTCGATCAGGGGCGGCGCCACGGTGGTCAGCAGCCCGCCAATGAAGAACAGTCCCAGAGCGAGCACCACAAGCAGCATTGCATTGGAATCGGATTTGCGCAGCACAAGAATCTCCCTTCTGCCTACGAGCGCGCCGGCTCGGCCTTGGCCTGCCCGCCTTGCATCGCGGTGGACAAGATGTTGAAGAGGAACAGCACGATCCCCGAGAAGATGAGGATTCCGGAGAAAAAGCGCACCGTCCAAACGGGCTTGAGCGCGACTACTGTGTCAATAAACGGGATGGATGGATTGTTCCATTGCCAGCCCTGCCAGAAGCCGCCCAGCCAAAGGGAGGTGAACATGCCCAGTCCACCGATCATGAACAGCCAGAAGCTCCAGTTGGCTGCTTTCTCTGAGTGAAGGGTGGTGTTGAAGATGCGCGGAATAGTGTAGTAGACGCCTGCCATCGCGAAGAACGAGAAAGTCCCCAGTACTGCCATATGAGCATGACCGGGAATCCAGTCGGTCTTCGAGACGATGGCGTTAACCGAGCGCAGGCTGTGCATCGGCCCCTGGAAACAGGTAAGCAGATAGAAGATAGTGCCGGACATGAGGAACTTGAGCGAGACATTATCGTTCAACTGGTGCCACTGGCCCTTCATCGTGGCGATGAAGTTGTAAACGACCGCCCAGACCGGAATTAGCAACATGACAGAGAAGACGATGGCGATGGTTTGAAGCCACTGCGAGATAGGCCCGTGGATCATATGGTGCGCGCCTGTCCACACGTAGACGAAGGCCAGCGACCAGAAACCGACCATGGACAGCTTGTGGTTGTAGAGCGGCGTGCTGGCGGCCCGGGGAATAAAGTAGTAGGCAATGGCCAGGCCGGCGGGCGTGAAGATGAGGCCGACGGCGTTGTGGGTGTACATCCAGGTCAGGTTGGCCTGGTTCACGCCGGTAATGCCCGGCAGCAGCGTGGCGAAGTTGCCGGTGAGATAGACGAAAGCCGTCCACAGGATGGTGCCCATCAGATACCACGTGGACACATACATCTGCTCGTACTTGCGGGTGGCGATGGTGCCGAAAATATTGATGCCGAACATGATCCAGGCAATCACCACCAGCACGGCAACCGGCGTGGGCAGGTCAGCGTATTCCAGACCTTTCTGGTAGCCGCCCAGCAGGCTCACAATCGCACTCAGGATGATGATGTTCCACAGAATCGAAGTGGCGATGCCCAGCTTCTCGCTCCACAGCTTTACGCCGCAGAGGCGCGGGACCAGATAGTAGGTCAGCCCCATATCCGCCGCCAACAACCAGCCAAACAACATGCCGTTGACGTGCAGTGGACGCATGCGCCCATAGGTGAAGTACGGTATGGTGCCGAGGAATTGCGGCCACACGAATTTGGCGGCAATGATCAGCGCGATGATGCCAACAACGGCGAAATATCCAACAGCGCCAAGCAGGAACCACTTCACCGTGGTGTCTTGGTGAATTTCCTGCGCAGCAACCGCAGCGGCAGATTCACTGCCCTGTTGTATTGCCATTACAGCCTCCTCTGGTACTTTTGACCCTTGTTTCGTGTCTTACTTCCCTGATTGATTCAAACTGCGAATGTAGTTGATGACGTCGCCAACGTCGGACTGCGATAGACCGTAGTCCATCCATGAAGGCATGGCCGTCCCCTCCACTCCGTAGAGAACCGATTCAAAAAGGCGCCGGTCCGGCGTGCGCCGCATGAAGGCAAAGTTCCTCAGGTTGCGCGGACGCGGAGAAATATCCATCGAGTTAGGTCCGCGGCCGTCGGCTTTGCGGCCGTGGCAGCCCGTGCAGCGCTGCATGAAAGTGGCTTCTCCGCGCGCAACCGACTCTGCCGACGTGGGCACCGGATTCTGCTCCGGCACCTTGCGCGGCTTGAGCTGGCGGCGCGGTTCTTTCACGTAGGTCTGCCAAACGTAATCCAGAACGCCCTTGATCTGCTCGTCACTCAGGCTCCTGCCCCATGCGGGCATTGAGGTCCCAGCGACTCCATCGTGGATGGAAGTAATGAAGCGCAGTTCGGGCTTGCTCACCATGAACTCGGCACGCGTCAGATCGCGCGGCGCGGGATCCAGATAAATGGCGTTGACGCCGTGCCCGTCGCCCTTTTCTCCATGGCAGCGGGCGCAGAGATTCTTGTACGTGTCGGCAGCGCTCATGGCCGGCGGCGGAGCAGTGCGCGTCACTAGATACGCGGCGATGGCCTCAAAGTCCTCCGTAGGCAGTCCAAAGGCCGGCATGTTGGAATCGGGAACCCGGGAGCGCGGACTGCGGAAGTGATCCATCAGCCAGGGCCGATCGCGCATCAGGCCCTCGTAAGAAAGGTCGGGCGAGATGCCGCCGTCCCGATCCCCGAGTTTGTGACAGGAGAGGCAGGCCAGATCGCCGATCAGCTTTTCCCCTCGCGCTGCGGGCTGAAGCGCCGCCAATGCTGCAACGTTGGCTTCGGAGACGCCGGGCAGCGCGGGCGTGACGGCGTGCGTATTCAGGCGGAAGCTCTCCGTCGGCGACTCCGTGAGGTTGGAGCCGCGGCGGCTCTTGAGAAAGATGACCAGTGCCTTGCGCTCGTCGTCGCTCAACTTGAACTGCGGCATGATCGAGGTCGGCGTGTAATCGCGCGGATTGACGATGTGTCCCCACAGGTAATCGACCTTGCGCTCCTTGCCGACCTCGGAAAGATCGGGACCGAGCGTGCCGGACGATAGGCCGTCGATGCGGTGACATCCGTAGCAGCCAGTCTTGAAGAAGAGACCGCGGCCGCGCGAGACCAGCGGCGTGCCGGCAAAGTCCTTGCCCGCATGGCACTGCGCGCAGTTGGCCTGGAGAAACTCCTTGCCGTGCACATGGGCGGCGATCTCCTTGTTCCAACCGTCCTGCTTGGTGTAACCCAGCATCGGCGCGGGCCAGAAGGAGTCTTCGCCGTGCGCGTCGGCCTTGTCCAGTCCGCGGCCCTGGCCGTCGTGACAAGCCGTGCAGCCAAAGTCGGTGAACTTGTGACGCCGTTCCCAACGTCCGTTGCGCAGCACATCTCCCATCGCCTCGGAGTAGGGATGCGTCCGCAGCGGTTCCTTGGCAGTCCCAAAGCGCGGATCGTCCACCGCAATGTGGCAACTCGCGCAGCGATCGATGCGCGTGTCGCCGAAAGCGGTCACGATGGTCTGCTCGATCTTGGGACTCCGCGCTTCAAGAGAAGCACGTTCCGCGGGAGTCTTCGCCATTCCGAGCGCCTGATTGAAATATGCCTTCTGATTGTCTTCCCATCGGCTGTGGAACTGGTCGTAAACAACCACTCCCGTTCCGATCAAGACCACAAGGCTCACCACGGCTAACGCCAGTCGCATAGCTAAAGCTCCTCAGAACGGAGACACGAACTGCCAGTTCGCGCCGCGGAAGAATGTGCCAATCACGATCAAGACAATATTCACGAAGACAAACAGCAGGAAGACGGAGTTTGCCAGAATGCGCTCGCGCGCAAACCAGCGGCCCACGCCCTGCTTGCCGCGATCGATATACGGCACCAGCAACAGCAGCAGCAGCTCGATGCCCGGTATGCCGATGCCGCCCCAGAAGGCCGAGTAGCTGACCTGCTCCTGTAACCCGAGGAAGTACCAGGGCGCCTTGGCCGGATTGGGCGGATGCATGACATTGACCGGTTGTTCCAACGGCGCATTGAAGAACAGCGATACAGCCATCACGCCGGCAATGGTCACAAGAAGCACCACCAGCTCCGCGATCAGCAGGTTGGGCCAACTGAAGACCGTGTCCTCTTCCAGTTTGCCAACCTTTACCAGCGGTCCACGCACCAGTCCCTGAATGGTGAACTTGCGCGCGGGCGCGGAAGCAGCGGTAGCAGCAACCGGCACAAGCTCGGGCACGGCATCCGTAACAGTCACTTCGATTAACGGCGGCAGCTCTGCTTCGGCAGGCTCGGGCTTGGCCAGTCCGCCGTCCTTGCGAATGCGCCAGAAGTGGACGGCCACAAAGATCGTGAGCACTGCCGGCAATACCACGACATGCAGAACATAGAAGCGCAAGAGGGCTTCCTGGCCCACGTTGGCGTCGCCCAGCAGGATGAACTTCAGGTCCTTGCCGATGAGCGGCGCATATCCGGCGATCGAGGTGCCAACTGTGATGGCCCAGAAGGCCAATTGGTCCCAGGGCAGCAGGTAGCCGGTGAAACTGGAGAGCAGCGTTAGCAGGAAGAGCGCCACGCCCAGCACCCAGTTGAATTCGCGCGGCGGCTTGTAAGACCCGGTGAGGAAGACACGACACATGTGCAGGAACACCATGGCCACCATGGCGTGCGCGGCCCAGCGATGCATGTTGCGCAGAATGATCCCAAAGGCCACCGAACTGCGCAAGTCGAGCATGCGGTCGTAGGCCTGACCGGTCGACGGCACATAATAGAACATCAGCAGCACGCCGGTAACCGTGAGGATGACAAAGAGGAAGAAGCTGATCAGCCCGAGGCCCATCGTATAAGAAGGGCGCAACGCCTTGCGGCTTACCCTGACCGGCTGAATATGCAGGAAGAAGTTGGTGAAGCTGGTTGCAGCGCGTCCACGGTCCGACGACGGCAAGGGGTTGCGGAAGATGGATCTCCACACGTTGGAGGGCAGATCCACCAGGGGTTTCCACTTCGAACTGGTCTCTTTGCTCATACGCTCAGGTAGGTTCCCGTCTGGATTTCGTTGTCCTTGTCGACCTCGAGTTCGCCGCTCGGAGTCAGCGAGACCTGGAACCAGGAAAGCGCCTTTGGCGCGGGCCCGCCGGTCACGTTGCCGTCCACGTCGAACTGTGAACCGTGACAGGGGCACTGGAAGCCAGTCTCAGAGGGAGCGACGATGCAGCCGAGATGCGTGCAGGTGGTGGAAATGGCCGCCACCTTGTTGCCCTCGCGCACAATGCACACCCGCTTAGCATCGATGGCCATGCGTGCTCCCGGGGGAAACTCCTCCGGCCGGCCAATCGAAAAGCGGTTAGGCTGCCCGTAGGTCGCGCGCGGCTTGAGAAATACAAAGCTGGAAAAGACGCCGGCGATTGTCGATCCCACGATGCCCACGCCACTGAGCCATCCCAGGAATTGGCGGCGGGGAATCTGCTTTTCTCCGGATTCATTCGTCTTTGGTGCTGCTGCCATGCTGCTGCTCCTTTTTGGGTGCCCCTGCCCGGTCATGCTGGTCTGACCAGAACACCTGATACTTCACGTCTTCAAATCTCCGGAATTGCTGGCTGCGAACCGCCCAGATGAAGATCAGCAGCGCACCGCCGCCCATCAGCAAACTGGCAGCGATTGCGATCCACGTCAGCTCCATATCCAACCGCCAATTCTCGGGGGGTTACCCGGCCCGCACCATTCGTAAGGTCCGCGTTCTATCGCACTTCCGCGGTTTGCATTGGCTTGCCGCAATTGCTTGCGGAGCACCCGTGCAGGAGGCTGTTCAAGACTTTGATTTGCGGATGCCGACAACACCCCGGCTGCCGTCTCGGCATTTTGGACTGTTTATCTCCAAATAACCTCGACCGGCGCAACTTTAGAAGCGCACAACTGCAGCGGTCTGTGACGCGCGTTACATCCACGTGTGACGCCAGTTGATCCTCCAGAATCGCACGGCAAACTGGTTCTTCTCCGCTGAGAATCCAGGCCTCAACTGTTCTCGCTCCATCGAGCGAGAACTAGTGGCGTATTTGGGCGGAAATGAAGTCGATTTGGTCAGCGATCTAGCGGCGCCGTTCGAGAAACAGAAGCAGCGGCAAAGCTCCGCGCCCGAGATCACGCACCGCGCGGCGAAGTCTCATGGACCACCTTATCCTCCCCCGAAGAACCCCCAGAAACCATAGGCTGCAAATCTTGGAGAGAACCATGGTTGGCAATCGCCCACCCGTTGCTTGATGGCGCAAGAACAAGCCGCCGGAACAACGCGAAGGCAAATGACCCCGAGAGCCTCCCATCGACCCAAGAAACAAACCGTGGCCGGAGAGAGAGTTTTGCCTGCCACCAGAGGCTGGATGTCAGAAAATCTTCTTCCCTGAGGATCGGGTGAAGTGTTCTTCCTTGACACCGCCTTATTGGACCGGCACGGGAAGAGGAGATCGGTTACCTACGCTTCGAGCGAGGAATACAAGAAGCGGGTCCTGCGACTCGCTACGCTCAGCATGGCGGGGTACGGGGCATCTTGGGCAATTCCGCCCCGATTCATGCTGGGACGTAACGCTCTTCGGAATTTGGGCTGCCAATGGGATCAGAAGCCGGTGAGCAACTCCTTTTTCGGCACGGGGCCAGGACCGGCAAAAAGGAACTCCCACGAGGTATCGAGGTAGAGCCAACGCTGCGTGCTGAACCAACTGGTGGGCAGCCCGGGAACATGAAGCAAGGTATGGCCGCCCATACACATCAGTTCGGTGCCGTTCCAGGCGAGGAAGTTCCAGGAAGCTTGGCCAACCTGGGCCGGATGCTCTACGCGCCGAAGGCAAACCGGGCACCGCTGACGCTGGTCTCGCAAGACCCATCCCATGCCAAACAGGCACATCAGAAAGGAAGACACCAACTGAATGTAGACCGCTCGGGTAGGTTCAAAAGACGTGCACCCATATGCCAGATCGAGGGATACGAAATAGACGATGGGTAGGAGCAGTCCAACTTTCGCGCTCAACAGGCTCCAGCGGCAGAGCCTCCTCCACCCGGAGGGCCTCTGCGAACACACACTGTACTCTCCCAGCGATACCGAGGTCGTGGCCGGCAATGCCAGGAAGGCCAGGATGACCGTGAAGAGATAGACATCCCAGGGCTGCGGCATTCCGTCGTCAAGCGAGATGCCAAGAAGGTCGTCCTCCGATTGATTCGCGTTGAAGACAGTGATGGGGACGCGCGGACGCCACATTTCCTCGTCGCCGAGGGCCGTCAGATGGGCGACTACGTAGCCAGCGCGGTCGGGAGCAATGGCGGACTCGGGTTGGAGGAGCCAGGCATCGACCTTGCCAGGGAGTCTCCACGAGCCATCCGGCACGACGCCGGCGATTCTATACTTGCGCTCTCCCAGGCGCACAATGCTTCCGGCAACATGAGGATTTGCCGCAAATTCCCGCTTCCAAAACGCTTCGCTGAGAATCAGCCCAGGCAGTTCGCCGCCACTGTCCAGCTGGCTGAACTGCACCGGCAGGCGCAGCAGCGCAAAAAGATTGGACGTTGCGCGCGCCACGCCCCAAGGTTCATTCTCCGGCGAGCCGGCGGGCGCGGACTCGAGGACTGCCAGCTCCTGCGTAACCCGATAAAACGCAAACCCATCGAAGTACTGTTGCTTTTGCCTAGCCCATGCACGATAGTGCCCGAATGAGATCGTCTCTGCCGCGTCGTTGTCGGCGGCGGCATCGCGAATGAGCACCAGCCCCCGGTTTACCCCGCGCTGCATCAGGCTGCGCTCGGCGCGCACGCCAGGCAGCAGCAGGGCAATAGAAAAGCCGGCGGCCAATACTGCGCCAAGAAAGACAATGCACTGCGCGGGCGACCCTTGAAAAGCCGCCCAGGGCCGGGCTTTCTCTCCACAATGACGTTTGAGGCAGAGCGCATCCTGAAACGCTCCCAGGCAGAACGCGGTTACCTCCCGCACACCGCCCCAGGAGGCGCAGCCAGCCGGCGCACATGACTGGCGCACATGCCACAGCTCCGCATGCCACTCCCGCCACCACTCCGCGCGTTGTTGCGCCGGCACCAGGAAGGAAGCCCCGCGCAGAAGGCCAAGATGGAAATGGCGAACAGTCCACTCGGCTGAAGGCGTCATAGAGTCTTCACCTCTTCGGATGGAATCAACCTCTCCAGCAGCGGGTAGCGTTTGCGCGAGGCTTCGAGCGTCGATCTTCCCGCGGCGGTCAGTTTGTAGTATTTGCGCGGAGGCCGCTGCTCGGCATCGGCGATGGACTGCTTCTCCCACTGCGAGCGGATCAGATCGTCGCGTTCCAAGCGGCGCATGGCGGGATAAACGGTGCCACTGGGCAGGCCGGTCATCTCCATGATGCTGAAGCCGTAGACGAAACCACGGTCCAGCGCCTGCAGGATCATCGCCGCGGTGTGCGAGAGTTTCGCGTCTGGTGCCATGGCGCATTTTAACTATGTAGCAATCTACTTGACAAGGGCATATGCCGTTTGCTACATAGGGTACGGCTGTTTTGACCGGGAGATTGACGATGAAGTGGGTTTTCTTCGCACTTTTGGCGCTCACTGCCTGGTCGAACAGCGCGCTTCGATTTCCTGAAGCATCGGGCGAGGTGCAAGGAAGCCTCCGGGTTGCCGGAGGACTTCGAGTCGTCGTGGGCATAGAGAGGTCCGAGACGAGGGGCTGGCACACCACTTTGCTGCGTGTCGATCGCAGCATCGTACCTGGTCCCCCGGCGCCCATCGCTTTTCGGAATTCGGATTTCCGGATTTCCATCGACAGGTTTCATTTGCGCTGCAAAGGCAGCGCAGGCAAGGCCGCCCTCATGCTCGAACTGCGCAATGTGTCAAAGCACTTCTCCAGCATCCCCGCCGTAGACGATGTAAGTTTCACAGCGCTTCCGGGTGAAGTGACCGGCTACCTGGGTCCGAACGGCTCGGGCAAGTCCACCACCATGAAGATGATCACCGGCCTCATCGAGATAACCTTCGGGAAGATTCTCTTTCAGGGCAAACCGATTCAGGACAATCCGATCGCCTACAGGCGGCGCATGGGTTACGTGCCGGAGGAACCGTATCTCTACAACCATCTCTCCGGTGCGGAATACCTGACGATGGTGGCGCAGCTTCGCGGCTTGCCCGCGAGGGAATCTTCCGAGCGCATCGATGGAATGCTGCGCCTCCTCTCGCTCTACGACGACCGCCACGCGTCCATCTCAGGGTACTCGAAAGGCATGAGGCAAAAGGTGCTCATCGTAGCGGCGCTGATGCACAATCCCGATCTGATTCTGCTCGACGAACCGTTTTCCGGACTGGACGTGGCCTCGTCGCTGGTGCTGCGGAGTCTGATTCGGGAACTGGCCGCGCGCGGCAAGGTGGTACTTTTCAGCTCTCACGAACTGGACACGGTGGAACGCGTCTGCTCGCATGTTGTGATTCTGCACCGGGGCAAGCTGGTAGCGGACGACTCCATCGAACGGCTGCGCTCCCTGATGGAACTGCCCACGCTAGAGGCAATCTTCTCGCAGCTCGCGGTCGAACAGGATACCGATTCGATGGCGCGGCAGATTGCGGATCTGATTCATGCATAGGCTCATTCAGAGTTTGGTAGCCCGGCTCCCGCTGGGCTTTCGCGTGCTCTATCGCCAGTTTCTGCTGCGCGTCGTCGACCTTGAAGCGCTGTCGATTGAAGCCGACGTGGAGCGGTTTCTGGGTCAGTTTGCCGGCGTGCTGATCCTGATCAGCCTGATCTCCGCGCTGGGAGCCTTCTTTTCCACGATTGCCCCTCCTACCACGCCTGAAGGCTGGCTGGCCTTGGCGTGGCATATGGAGCAGAGTGCCGTCGCGACCATGATGCTGGTCGTTGGGCTGCTTACCGTGGTCAGTTGGGACTCGACATTTCCTGACCGGCGCGACGTAATGGTCCTGTCGCCGCTGCCGGTCGCGCCACGGACGATTCTGCTTGCCAAGGTCTGTGCTTCGGGCGCGCTGGTGTGCGTCGCGATTGCCGCATTGAACTGCGCCTCAGGTTTTGCGTGGCCGCTGATCTTGGGGACGCACTTCGCTGGCTTACCGGGCTTTGCGCGTTTCTGCGTGGCCTGGTGGCTTACCGTGGTTGGCGCCAGCGCGTTCCTCTACTGCTCTGTACTGACCGTGCAGGGCTTCAGCGCACTCCTGCTTCCTCGGCGCACCTTTCTTCTATTCTCTGCAATCCTGCAACTCGCGGCCTTCGGCCTTTTCCTGGGAGTGTATTTCATTGAGCCCTCCTTCTTGTCGCCGGCGGCATTTATGGCGGCAAAGGGCTCCTGGTGGCTGGCTTGCACTCCCTCCTACTGGTTCTTTGCGCTCTTCAATCAGGTGAGCGGAAACTTGCCGGCAGATCTTGCCTGGCTCGCGTGGCGCGGGTGGATCGGTCTGGGCGTTGCTGTCACCGGTGCAGCGGCTTCCCTTCTTCTATGTTATTTGCGAACGATGAAGAAGACTGTCGAGGAACCGGACCTCGTGCCGGGAACCCACGGATGGGCTTGCACTCCGCGATTCGGCGGCTCCTTGCAAACCGCAATCGTGCTTTTCGCCTTCCGGTCGTTGGTACGCAGCCGCCAGCATCGGGTCGTGCTTGCGTTCTATTTCTCAGTGGCCTTTGCCCTGGCCATTGCGCTGCTGCGACACGAGCTGTCCGCACCGGCTCCTCTTCCCATCACTCCTGAGTTCATTGTTCCGACGATCCTGATGATGACCTTTTCGGTCATTGGGCTGCGCAATGTGTTTCCGCTGCCCATTTCGCTGACCGCAAACTGGGTCTTGCGTACAACGCAACTTTGCCCGCCGGAGAAATACATCGCTGCAACCAGGCGCACGCAGTTGATCTTCGCGGTGCTCCCGGTGTGGATTGTCTCGGCCTTTCTCTCGCTCTCTTACAGGCCGTGGCATCAGGTGGCAGAACACCTGGTGGTGCTCGGTCTTCTTGGATTCGCCTTTGCCGAGGTGAGCTTGATTGGGTTCCATAAGGTCCCATTCACGTGCTCCTACCTGCCGGGAAAATCAAATATTCAACTTACCTTTTGGGCCTTCGTATTCGTTTTGCTTATCCTCGGCGTCTCGTTTGCACCGTTTGAACAGAGCGTGCTCGGAAAACCGGTGCAGTACGCCGAGCTGATTGCTGTGCTTGGCGCCGCGGCTTTCGGCCTTTGGGCGTTCAACCATCATCGTGCAAAGAGCGCCGTGCTTTACTTCGAGGAGATCCCCGAGGAGGTGATTACAACCTTGAAACTCGCGTATGCGCCGCCAAACCGGAATCAGGGAGATACCCAAGATGCTTGAGTTGCAGAGCCTTTACCGAAGCTTTCGCGGCATTCCCGCCATTGCGGATGTCAGCTTTCAAGTAGCGCCAGGTGAGATTGTCGGTTTTCTGGGCCCGAACGGAGCCGGCAAATCGACAACCGTGAAGATTGTCACCGGCATGTTGCGGCCGAACGACGGACGCGTGCTCTTCGAGGGCCAGGATGTCAGCAAGGACATGGTCGCCTTTCGCGCCGCCTTCGGCTACGTCCCTGAAGAAGCCCATCTTTACAACTACCTTTCCGGGCTGGAGTATCTGCAATTAGTGGGCAGGCTGCGCGGGCTGGGCGAGGCGCTGATTGAAGTGAAAGCAACCCGGCTGCTGAAGCTGCTGCATCTTGAGTCCTGGCAGTACTCGCCGATCTCTTCCTACTCGAAGGGAATGCGGCAGCGCGTGCTGCTGGCCGCGGCTCTCTTGCACGACCCCAAGCTGCTCATCTTCGACGAACCGCTCTCCGGCCTCGATGTCGTGTCTGCACGCATGTTCAAAGACCTGTTGGAACTGCTGGCGGCACAAGGCAAAGCGGTGCTCTATATCTCGCATGTGCTGGAAGTTGTGGAGCAGATTTGCAGCCGCGTCATCGTAATCGCCAAGGGCAGGATTCTGGCCGACGCGGCGCCCTCGGATCTGACGAAGCTGATGAAGCTTCCCAATCTCGAAAGCGTGTTTGCCCAGCTTGTGGAGCAGCAGGAGACGCGCAGCGTTGCGCAAGAGATCGTGGAGGTCATGCAGATTGCCAATGGATGACACCTTTCAGCGCCTCCTTACTATGTCCGCGCCTGAAACGCTTTCGCTGAATGCGCAGGCCGCGCTCGGCCCCGCAGTCGAGCCCGAGCGCAGCCAGTTGTCGCTGCTGGTGCGCCACTTTCTTGAGCGCTTCTTCAACCACGAAACCGCCTCACCCGACGGCGACGCCAAGGCGCGGCTGGTGCTGATCGCCTGCGCCACCGGGTTGCCAGGATTCATCGTGGCCCTGTACTTATGGCCGGTCTACCATCCGGTGATTGTCTGGCCGCCCGGCCGCCATTTGCAAGGAAGTTTGCCGCCTTACTGGCTCCAGGTGAACCATCATCTCTTCTATGTGCTGTATTCCTTTGTGGCCATGGGCATTGCGACGGTCTTCGAATGGGACATGTTCTTCCCTGACCTGCTCGACCTCTTTGTTCTGACCACATTGCCGATTCTGGATCGCAGGCTATTCATGGCGCGGGTTGCCGCCATCTCCATTTTCATCGGCGGGTTTCTCTTCGATGCCAATATCCTGGCGCCGGTGGTTCTTCCCGCAGCCACCGACCCGCCAAACCTGGCGCGCTTTCTCGCCGGGCACGTGTTGGCGGTGGCCGCCAGCGGACTGTTCGCAGCGGTCTTCATTCTGGCTCTGCAAGGTCTGCTGCTTTCAATCCTCGGCGAGCGATTGTTTCGCAGGATTTCGTTGCTTCTGCAGGGCATCGCGATCGCGGTTCTGCTCATGCTGCTTTTACTCTTTCCTGTGTTATCGGGCGCGGTGCCTTTCTGTCTGAAGCCGGAAAGCCCTTATGCGCTCTGGTTTCCTCCGTTCTGGTTCCTGGGAATCTACCAGCGCCTCATGGAAGGCCCCGCCGCGCTGCCGATTTATACCCGGCTTGCGCAGACCGGTTGCCTTGCGCTGCTTCTCGCAGCCGGTTTGGCGATCCTTGCTTATCCGCTTGCTTACCTGCGCAGGGTGCGCCAACTGGTCGAGGGTCCGGGCACGCAAGACACGCGCAATCGCGCCGCCTGGCCGCTACGCAAGTTCATCCATGCCACGTTGGTCAGGCATCCTGTGCGCCGCGCGGTCTTTCACTTCATCAGCCAGACGCTGCTGCGCGTTCAGCGGTACCGCATCTATCTTGTTCTGTACGGAGGAGCCGGTCTCTCTGTCGTCGTCGCCACACTTCTTCGTTTGACGGTTGTCCATGGACAGGTTCGTATGCAGGTCTCGGGCGATGGCATCCGCGCCGCGACAGCGATTGTGGCCTTCTGGGTAATCGCCGGGCTGCGCATGGCCTTTGTTTCTCCGGGAAACCGCCAGGGAAGCTGGGTCTTCCGCATCGTTCACGGCAGGCCGCCGGTATTTGATTCCCTGATCGAGCAATTGCTGGCCGCCAAGGTCTGGGTTTTCCTTTGGGGAGTGGCCATTACGTTTGCCGCCTGCTTCGCATTCCGCCCCTTCGCTCCCGCGGAGTTGCTCACCCGGCCGGCGACAGCGAGCCAGTTAGTCATCGCGGCGGGCATGTGTCTGCTGCTCACCGACATCTTTTTCCTGAATGTGAAGGTTGTGGCATTCACGGGCGAGAAGGAAAGAGAACAAACCAAACTGGCCTTCACGGTCCTCAAGTATTTCGCGTTCTTTCCCATTGTGGCCGCGCTTCCGCTTGGCTTTGAGCCCTGGATCGCGGCGAGCTTTTCGCATTTTCTCCTCGCCGCCGCATTCATCGCCGCCGCGCATCTGGCGATGCGGAGATTCCATCGGAAGATTGTTCTGGAACAGAGCACAGAACTGGCGCTGGAAGACGACGAGGAAGATTTTCCCATGAAGCTCGGGCTGCGATATTAATCCGGCGCACCGGGCCGAAAAGGAATGGCAAGTGCCCCAGCAGGTCCTTCGGCTCGCTGCTTTCGCCCAAGATGATAACGCTCTCTTTTGAGGCGAACCCTGAGTCCGAAGCTACAAAGCGATGGGCACGGAATACACCTTTGCGGCCCGAAGTGAAAACTGGCGGAATACAACTCGCGCCGGACAGAGTGGTGCCAGAATTGGAAACCAGGGAACTCACGTTGCTTCAATCCGTATCCCTCCTGAGACGCCTGCCGGGTACCCAGGGGGCGGTGCGGCGTTTTTAACCAGATGCACGACCTTCGACAGCGCGCTTCGTCGAAGAGGGTAAGCTCTAAAATGATGTCGAAAGCGAAGTGAAATGCCATCCTTCAAACAATCCCACAAGGAGAAGCAATGATGAAGCAAGCGGCTCACAAGCTCGATCTTGGCAGGAGATTCCTGCCCGGCCTGGCTGCAACGATCGCGATAGCCTTGCCAGTGGTCCTCGGCCTGGCCGGCGGCTCAAAAGTCAGCGCCCAAGCAGCACCTCAGGCAGCTGTTCAGAATCCGGCGCAGAACATCGCCGATACCTGGCAGGGAACGCTCCATGCGGGCCGGGACCTGCGCACGGTGGTCAAGATCGCGAAGGCGGACGGAGGCGGCTACAAGGCCGTTTTCTACAGCATCGACCAGGGCGGCCAGCCGCTGCCGGTCACCAAAATCACGCTGGATGGCACAACGGTGAAGATGTCGCTGACCATGATCGGCGGCACATTTGAAGGCAAGCTCAGTTCGGATGGTAAGACGATTGCGGGGAACTGGAGCCAGGGGCCCAATCCTCTGCCGTTGACCCTGACGCGGGCCACGCCGGAGACGGCTTGGACCATCCCCGAGCCTCCGCCGGTGATTCCACCGATGGCCGCCAACGCCGATCCCAGCTTCGAGGTAGCTACCATCAAGCCCAGCAAGCCGGATACACCGGGGAAGATGTTCCGGGTACAGGGCCGCCGCTTCAGTACGCTCAACACCACGTTGAGCGACATGATTTCGTTTGCCTACGGGACCCATCCCAAGCAACTCGTCGGCGCGCCCGCCTGGGTGGAGACCGACAAATTCGACATTACGGCGCAGCCTGACGGCGAAGGTGCGCCGAGCGACAAGCAGTGGAAGGTGATGTGGCAGAAACTGCTGGCCGACCGTTACAAGTTAGCCTTTCACAAGGACAAGAAGGAGCTTTCTGTCTATGTGCTGAGTGTGACCAAGACCGGACAGAAGCTAACCCAGAGTGCGGCGGATGCGGGCGGCCTTCCCGGCCTGTGGTTCCAGGGCCTGGGCAAGTTGAATGTGCGCAACGCCACCATGCAGGACTTTGCCGGACTGATGCAATCGGCGGTGCTGGATCGCCCGGTGCTGGATCAGACCGGACTCGAGGGACGGTGGGACTTCCAGCTCAACTGGACCCCGGACGACTCCCAGTTTGCTAGCTTTGGCGTCAAGATCCCGCCACCAACCGACGCAGCCAACGCGCCGCCGGCTCTCTACACCGCAATCAAGGAGCAGATCGGCCTCCAGCTCGACGCTACCAAGGCGCCCGCGGAAGTCTTCGTGGTGGACAAGGTAGAGAAGCCGTCGGAGAACTAGGGTCCATTCGGCAAGCATAGTTCGGAATTGTCAGGGGCGCAGAGCGAAAAGGGCTCGATGAACGTCTCATCTGTAAGTTCGTCTTAGCCTTGAGAGCAAGCCGTTTTGCGCTCCGCTGACGGGGCCGCAGCATTGAGAACGAGGACTGACCGCAGATGAAGAGGAAAGTTGCGCTGACCCGGATTGCAGGGAACAGCTCGATACTTATCTTTGCTGGGTGGATGATGCTGGCGCCGCAAGCCCATGGCCGGCAGAAGACGAACCCCGACGCAGTCGCGCCAGCCGGTGGAAGCGTCGCACCCGCCTACGATGTCGCATCCATCAAGAAATATGTGCCCGACGGCAGTCCGATGATGGTCAAGTGGGGTGCTACCGCGAATGGCTTTGTCGCCACGCATATGACTCTCAAGTCGCTTGTCTGCTTTGCCTATGATGTTAATTCCTACCAGGTTTCCGGTGGTCCGAACTGGTCCGAATCCGACATGTACGATGTCAACGCCAAAATGGACGACTCGACCATTGAGGTGCTGCGCAAGTTGGATTCGGCGCAGGCAAGGCAGACGCAGAAGCAGATGTTGCAGGCTCTGCTGGCCGACCGTTTCAGGCTGAGCATTCACCGCGAGACCAGGCAGCTTCCCATCTATGCGTTAATCGTGTTGAAGGGTGGGCACAAAATGCACTCGGCAGCGCCGGACGATGCATACCCGAATGGCTTCAAAGGCATCGATGGAAAGAGCGGAAAAGGCATCATGCGCATGCGCCTGGACGGGAACGGATCGACAATTACCGCGCAGGGAGTCACCGTGAAGCAGTTGGTAGATCAACTCTCAGGCTCATTGGACGCTTTGGTTCAAGATCAGACAGGCCTCACCGGCAGCTTCGACTTTACTCTTCGCTATGCCCCCGACGAGCTTCAAAATGCGTCGAATTCGGATGCGTCCGCGCCTTCCATCTTTACCGCGCTTCAGGAGCAGCTTGGATTGAAGCTGGAATCGCGCAAGGGACCGGTGGAGGTGCTAATCATCGATCATGTGGAAAGGCCGTCGGAAAACTAGTGTCCTGTCTCGGAAACTCGTGTTGGAAATCGGGGCATGAGAAATGCAGATTCTTCGCTCACCACCCCCGAAATGAAATACGTTCGGGGCCCCGTTCACTCAGAATGACAGCCGCAGTCTTGCTGGAGATTTTGGAGACAAGACACCAGCGAATGTGAATGGGATTGAGGCACGGTGTTCAGTTCAAACCAGAGATGCAAAGCGAAAACGGAATGAGAAATCTCTCGATCGGAATTGCCTGAACATGACCGCAAGAGTGGCGAGGAAGCGAATCTCCGATAAAAAGCTGTGGCTGACCTCAGCGGGGTTGGCGGCTGTCTGCTCGCTGGGTGCTTTGGGCCAGATGAGCGGCGGCAAGGCCACACCGCCCGCTCAGACCGCCGCGCCGCAATTGCCTGCGTTCGAGGTGGCGACGATCAGGCAAGTCCCGCCCAGCAAGAGGGGTGACGCGGTGTGGAGTCCGCCCGGCATCGGAAAGTTCATTGCATCGAATGTTTCCCTTGCATTTCTGATCCAGATGGCCTTCGCGGTGGACGACAACCAGATCGCCGGAAAGCCGAACTGGTTTGAAGCGGAAATGTATGACGTGGTGGCCAAGGCGGAAAGCGATGTGCCGCTCACACGCACCCAGTTGAGGCCCCGGTTGCAAAGCCTGCTGCAGCAGCGATTCCGTTTGGAAACTCACCGTGAGACGAAGATGGTTCGGGGGTATGCGTTGGTGGTGGCGAAGAACGGCCCGAAACTCAAGCCAACCGTAGGCGATCACCCGCCGGGGTTTCGCGTCCACGTCGGCGGAGGGGAGCTGAACACCCTGAATTGCTCCATGCAAACGCTAGCCGCGATGCTTCAACGTCCCGCTGGACTCCCCGTGGCCGACAAAACGGGCATCCCCGGGGGCTACGACATCAAACTCGATTTCGCCCCGGACCTGGAGACGGATTCTCCGCTTCCATCCCTGTTTGCCGCTTTGCAGGAAACACTGGGACTCAGGCTCGAATCGCAGAAAGTGCCGGTGGAGATGCTGGTAATTGACCACGTGGATAGAGTTCCAATGGAGAATTAGGGTCCAATGCATCGCAGCATTCTACGAATCATCGTCCTTGCTACTCTCGCGATTTCCCGCCTTGCCGCGGCTTCGGAGTACCGCGGCCAGGTTGTCTTCGGAGGCTTTCCCGTTCCCGGCGCGACGGTTACGGCAACGCAAGGGGAGAAGAAGGCCGTCACGGTAACCGATGCGGGCGGCGTCTACTCGTTTCTCGATCTGAAGGATGGGCGCTGGAAGATCGAGATTGAGATGCAGTGCTTCGCGACGGTCAAGAGCGAGGTGACGGTTGGCCCGCAAACGGCTGCGGGCAAATGGGAGCTGACGTTGCTCCCGCTCGACCAGCTCAAGAAGCTCGCTGCGCCCGCCCAGCTACAGCCCGGCACAAAGCTCGTACCCAACACTCCGGCGGAGAAGAAGCCCGATACACCGGAGCCCGCTGGCGACATTCCCAAGCCGGCGGAGGATGCAAGCCAGCAGTCCTCCGATGGGTTCCTGGTGAACGGCAGCGAAAACAACGCGGCGACCTCGCAGTATGCGCTCTCCCAGGCCTTCGGCAACAAGCGCCCAAATAGCAAGAGTATTTACAACGGCGGATTCTCTGCCATCTTCGATAACTCCGCCCTGGATGCGCGGCCTTATTCGCTCAGCGGAATCGAGACGGCCAAGGCTCTCTACGACCGCTTTACCGGCGGCGTCGCTCTAGGCGGGCCAATCAAGATTCCGCGTCTGCTGCCGCGTGGGCCGAACTTCTTCGTCGGCTATCAGTGGACACGCAACCAGACTGCCGCGACGATTCCCGGCCTGGTGCCGACTGCGGATGAACGCACAGGCAACCTGGCAGGCCTGGTGAACGCCCAGGGCCAGCCGGTCACTGCTTACGATCCGGCAACGGGATTGCCGTTCCCTGGCAACGTAGTCCCGGTCAGCACACAGGCGCAAGCGCTCATGCAGCTTTTTCCGTTGCCGAACATTGCAGGCGGTTCGCTTTACAACTACCAGGCCGCGGTGCTCAACAGCAGCCATCGCGACGCGCTGGAATCGCGAATGGACAAGACGCTTGGCCGCAGAGATCAGCTTTGGGGCGGATTCAACATGGAGAGCACCAGGAGCGGTGGCGCCAACCTTTTCGGATTTGTCGATTCCACCAGCGTGCTGGGCATCAATACCAACATCAGCTGGGGCCATCGTTTCAGTCCGCGCCTCTTTGTCTACGGGACCTACCGCTTCAGCCGTCTACGGACACTGGTGGTTCCCAATTTCGATGGCCGCCAGGACATAGCCGGCGCGGCGGGCATTACGGGAAGCGACCAGGATCCGGCCAACTGGGGTCCGCCGGCTCTCAACTTCTCCAGCGGCATTGCCGCGCTCAGCGACGCGAACAGCGCCTTCAACCGCAACCGTACCGACGCATTCAGCGTGTCGGCCGCCAACTATCGCCGCCACCACAACGTGACCGTGGGCGCCGATCTCCGCAAGCAGGAGTACAACGACTTCTTTCAACAGAACCCGCGCGGCGCTTTCACATTCACCGGCTCTGCTACGGCTGGTACTGCAGGGAGCGGATCGGACCTAGCCGACTTCCTCATCGGCATGCCAGATACCAGCGCCATCGCTTACGGCAATGCAGACAAGTATTTTCGCGAGCCGGTTTACGATGCGTATCTCTCGGACGATTGGCGCGTTCTTTCTGTGCTCACCATCAATGCCGGCGTGCGCTGGGAGTACGGCGCGCCCATCACGGAGCTGCACGGACGGCTGGTGAATCTGGATATCGCTCCCGGCTTTGCCTCAGCGGCGCCGGTTCTGGGCAGCGACCCGGTGGGGCCGGTTACCGGCGACTACTATCCCAATTCTCTGGTTCGCCCCGACAGGTCAGGCGTGGAACCGCGTATCGGCATCTCCTGGCGGCCCATTCCCGCATCGACCATTGTGGTGCATGGTGGCTACGGCATCTATCACGATACGTCGGTATACCAGGCGCCGTCGCTTGAACTCGCTCAGCAAGCGCCGCTGTCGAAGAGCCTGAGCGTGCAGAACAGCGCCGCCTGCCCGCTCACGCTGGCCAACGGGTTCAATAACTGTGCTTCGGTCACCGCGGACACCTTCGCCATCGACCCCAATTTCCGCGTGGGCTACGCGCAGACCTGGCAGTTGAGCGTGCAGCGCGATCTGCCCGGTGCGCTCCAGTTGAACGCCACCTATCTTGGCGTGAAAGGTACACACGGCGTGCAGCAGTTTCTGCCCAACACTTTCCCAATCGGCGCAGCGAGCCCCTGTCCCAGTTGCCCGGCGGGGTTTGTTTTCCGCACTTCAGGCGGCAACTCGACGCGCCAGTCGGGGCAGTTTCAACTGCGCCGCAGGCTGCGCAACGGCTTCACTGCGTCCCTGCTTTACACCTGGTCGAAGTCGCTTGACGACGATGCGCAACTGGGCGGCCAGGGACATGTGACAGCCAGCGAGCAAGACGCCGGCACGTCCGGGACCGCGGCTGCCATTGCTCAGAACTGGCTCAACCCGCGCGCTGAACACGCACTTTCGACCTTCGATCAACGCCACCTTGTCAATCTGCAAGCTCAGTACACGAGCGGCGAGGGCTTGGGCGGCGGCGACTTGATGAAGGGATGGACGGGTAGACTCCTGAAGGAGTGGACCGTGCTGACAAAAATCAATATTGGCACCGGACTGCCGGAGACGCCAGTCTATCTTGCGGCAGTTCCCGGCACGGGTTTCTCCGGCATCATGCGCCCCAACCCGACCGGCTCGCCTCTCTATGCCTCCAGCCTCGGCCTGCACCTGAACACCGCGGCCTACACGGCCCCGTCGCTTGGCCAATGGGGCACGGCGGGCCGGGACTCGATCACCGGCCCCGGTCAGTTCAGTCTGGACGGAGCGCTGGCGCGCACCTTCCGCGCCACAACGCGACTCACCCTTGACGCCCGCGTAGACGCGACGAATCTGCTGAACCATGGCGTCTTCAGCGGCTGGAATACGGTTTGGAACAGCCAGCAATTCGGCGCGCCGGCGGCGGCCAATCCCATGCGCAGCCTGCAAACCACGCTCCGGGTGAGGTTCTAGCGATGAGAAACGTGCTCGCGTTCCCAATCAACAAGGGCTGTACAGGTTCGTGGTTTTCCACCCTTGCAGCAAAGACTGAAACGCGACAAGAATGGGGCGTCCAGCATTTGTGGCGCGTAGGGATGCTCCTGATGCTCCTCTGGCCCTTTTCCCCGGCAATCGCGCAGCAGATCGGCCAGAACAAATCTGCCGCCACAGCGGAGAACTTCACTCTCCAAGTGAAGGTGCAACTGGTGGTCGAAGCCGTAGTGGTCAAGGACAAGGACGGCAAGCCCATCCCCGGACTCACCGCTGGGGACTTCACCCTCACCGAAGACGGCGCTCCGCAGACGATTCGCTTTTGCGAGCATCAGAACCTTGCCGCGCTCGGCGCTCCGTTGCCGGTCTCAGCTCCCGGCAGCGAGGACATCACCATTTACAAGCGGCTGGCGCACACGCAGATTGTGCCTGAGACTGTTGAAAACGACCGCTACAAGAATCGGCGCCTGATGGCGCTCTACTTCGACATGTCCGCGATGCGCCCGGCTGACCAGTTGCGTGCCCTGGCCGCCGCGGAGCAGTTCATCCGCACCCAGATGACCGCAGTCGATCTGGTCTCGATCCTCCGCTACCAAGGCGCTTCGGTCGATATTCTCCAGGACTTCACTGCCGACCGCAACAAGCTGCTCAGCATTCTTGAGACGCTGGTTGTGGGCGAAGACTTGAGCTCCGCGCAGAATGTGGACGACGCGAGCAGCGCCGACACCGGTGCGGCCTTTGGCCAGGACGACAGCGAGTTCAACATCTTCAGCACCGATCGCCAGCTTGCCGCCCTGCAAACCGCGGCCAAGATGCTGGGCCAGTTGAACGAGAAGAAGTCGCTCATCTACTTTGCCAGCGGCCTGCGCCTGAACGGCGTGGACAACCAGGCCCAGCTTCACGCCACGGTGGACGCCGCAATCAAGGCCGGCGTTTCTTTTTGGCCCATCGATGCGCGCGGGTTGGTCGCCGAGGCGCCGCTGGGCGACGCCACGCAAGGCTCGGCGGGCAACTCCGGCATCTACACCGGCGCAGCCGCTCAGGCCGTCAGCAGCGGCTTCCAGCAGTCGCAGGACACGCTGTACGCGCTGGCCGGCGACACCGGAGGCAAGGCGCTCTTCGACACCAACGACCTCGATCATGGCATCGTGCAGGCCCAGCAAGCCATCGGCGACTATTACCTGCTTGGCTACTACGCCACCAACACCGCGCAGAACGGTCACTTCAGGCGCATCAAGGTCTCGCTCACGCGGGATTTGGCCGCGAATCTGACGTATCGCCAGGGTTATTATGCCGACAAGGAGTTCAATCGCTTCACCACTGCCGACAAGGAACGCCAGCTTGAAGACGCGCTGATGCTCGAAGACCCCATCACCGAACTCTCCATCGCCATGGAGATCGACTATTTCCAGCTCAACCGTGCGGAGTACTTCGTTCCCATCGTGGTCAAGATTCCCGGACGAGAGCTGGCTTTGGCCAAGCGCGGCGGGGCAGAGCACACGTTGATCGACTTCGTGGGCGAAATCAAGGACCTGGCCGGCGGGATCACTGTTTCGAATGTTCGCGACAACGTCAACATCAAGCTCACAGACGCCACCGCCGCGGAGCTGGCGCACCGGCCCATCGAATACGACACCGGCTTCACTCTCCTCCCCGGCAAATACAGGATCAAGTTTCTGGCGCGCGACGATGAGACGGGGAGAATCGGAACGTATCAGACCAACTTCGTGATCCCAAATCTCAACAAGGAGGAGAAGCGCGTCCCCATCAGTTCCGTTGTTCTCAGCAGCCAGCGCGTCCAGATGAGTGAAGCGCTCTATGACGCCTCCAAGGGCAAAGAAAAGCAGAAAGAAGCGGCCGTTAATCCGCTGGTTCAGGATGACAGGAAGCTGGTTCCCAGCGTGACACGCGTCTTCAGCGCAAGCCGCGAAATTTACGTCTACCTCCAGGCCTACAAGCCGCCCGCGCCGGCTGCGCAAGTTGTGGACAATGCGGCAATCAGCGAGCCGGTCTTCGGCTTTGTCAGCCTCTATCGCGATGGGGCCAAGGTCTTCGAGACACAGCCATTGGCAGTGGCGCACAACGCCGCAAACCGGCTCGGGACTGCGCCTTTGAGCTTCACCTTTGGCGTGAGCCGCCTGGTCCCTGGACAATACGACTGTCAGGTCACCATTCTCGACCCGGCGACACAAAAGTCCACATACTGGCGAGCGCCGATTCTGCTTGTTCCGTAAGCCAGGGAAGCTCTTGCCGGGGCGAACAGTGAAATGGGACATATAGCCTGGAAATGGCTGAATGACTGTTCGATCTAGCGCGCATGTCTGAGATGACAGCGTTAGTCGCAACCTACTCCACTATCGATCGTGCGAATCGTCGTGAGACAATGCAATCGGCGCCTTTCCCCTCTCCTACTCTGCGGCTGCCGGACAACACGATATGGCTCTTCATTCAAGCATCATGAACCTGCTCTTTGGCCGGCCGCTTGCCACCAGCGAAGAGCGCGCCGAACATATCGGGCCCGTCGCCGGGATTCCGGTCTTTGGCCTGGACGCTCTCAGCTCGGCCGCTTACGGTCCTGAAGCTGCGTTAACGCTGCTCATTCCGCTGGGCCTTTTGGGCGTGCACTACATCGTCCCCGTGAGCGCTGCGATCGTTGGCCTGCTAATCATTGTCTATTTCAGCTACCGGCAGACCATCGACGCCTATCCCCACGGCGGCGGGTCTTATACCGTAGCCTCTGAGAATCTAGGCGAGAGCGCGGGCCTGTTGGCCGCGGCCGCTCTCATGATCGACTACACTCTGACTGCCGCAGTGGGTATCTCGGCAGGGGTAGGCGCCCTGATCTCTGCCGCGCCCGGCTTGCAGCCCTACACCCTGCAGCTGTGCCTCGCCGTGCTGGCCATGCTGACCGTGATCAACATGCGCGGCGTTCACGATACGGGCGTGGTGTTCATGGTTCCCACCTACCTGTTCACCGGAACGCTATTAATTGTGATCGGATCCGGCGCCTGGCATTTGCTGAACAGCGGAGGACATCCCCATCCGGTCACGGCGCTTCCTCCCCTACCCTCGGCCACCGCCGCGGTCAGCTTGTGGCTGCTGCTCAAGGTCTTTTCATCCGGCTGCACGGCCATGACCGGCGTGGAAGCGGTGAGTAACGGCGTGATGGCCTTCCGTGACGACACACGCAAGAATGCCAAGATCACGTTGACCATCATCATCGTCTTGCTGGCGGTTCTGCTGGCTGGCATCGCTCTCTTATGCCGCGCCTACGGCATTGCCGCTACCAATCCCGATGGACCGGGCTACGAGAGTGTGCTCTCTATGCTCACGCGCGCGGTGATGGGCCATGGGAGCTTCTACTACATCACCATCGGCTCGGTGCTGCTGGTGCTGGCTCTCTCGGCCAACACCGCCTTCGCCGATTTTCCCCGCCTCACACGCGCTATTGCTCTCGACGACTACCTGCCCCACGTCTTTCTTCTGCGCGGCCGCCGGCTGCTGTATTCCTGGGGCATCTATGTATTGGTAGCCCTCACGGCACTGTTGCTAATCGCTTTTGGCGGCGTTACCGACCGCCTGATTCCCCTCTTCGCCATCGGAGCGTTCATGGCCTTCACGCTCTCGCAGGCCGGCATGGTCATGCATTGGAAGCGCCAGGGCAATGCGCGGCTGCGTATGTGTGTCAATGGCTTTGGCGCGTTGGCGACGGGCATCACCACCGCCGTGGTGCTGGTTGCCAAGTTTGCCGAGGGCGCATGGATCACCGCGATGTTGATTGCGTGCATGATCCTGCTGATGCGTGCCGTCAAGCGCCACTATGTTGGCGTTGATCGCGAGACGGTTCTCGACAGGCCCATCGTGCCTGCCCAAATCAGTGAGCCCATCGTGGTGGTGCCAATCGACCGCTGGAGCCGCATTACGGAGAAGGCCCTCTCGTTTGCGCTGGGCATGTCCTGCGATATTCGCTGCCTGCACGTGCAGGAAGGCGAGGAGCCGGACCAGATCTGCCGGGACTGGGAGACCGACGTGGCCGTTCCGCTGCGCGCCGCCGGCAAGTGCGTCCCCAGACTCGATATCCTACAATCGCCATTTCGCTACGTTCTGGCTCCGATGGTCGATTACATCCTCAAAGTGGAACGAGAGTCCAGCTTCCAAAAGGTCTGTGTGCTTGTACCGGAGTTAGTGGTTCACCACTGGTGGGAGAATCTCTTGCATAACCGTCGCGCGGATATGCTGAAGATCATCCTGCTCCTTCGCGGCAACCGGCGCATTATTGTCATCAACATTCCCTGGTATCTCGAACGGGATTGACAATCTGCAAATGAGCGGCGCCGCGCGCCGAGAGCGACATTTCTAGAGGATTTTCAAAAGTGATTTATGGTGGCATTCCTGGCGAATTCTGCGCCGCATGGAGTATGGCATAGCCTAAGGCAGCTCTCCAATTTGTGTAGAGGGGAGAATGAAATGGAGGGTGCAGGGGACTTCAGTCCCCTGGATACGCGAGAGAATCAAGCCGGCATCAGCCCCGGGCTTGAAGGCCTATTCAACTCGCGTCTCGATTTCGTTGGGCTGAAGCCCCACGCTCCCTTCTTCAATTCCATGCGAATCTCCTCTATACCATTGAGAGAGATGCTCTGAATTGGCTTCCAGCTTCGCGGCCGAAGCGGGCTCTTGTCGTGCGCAGAATATCCGTTCATAGGCAGCCAAATCTCATAGGGCGATTCAGGGGAGAGGCCAACCTCGTGTCGATCGCTTCCCACCTGTACGCAACTGTCCACGGCGGGGGGACCTGCCTTCAAATCGGATTGCCGCTTCCCATGAGACACTCCCCTCGAATTCTCGCGGAGTGCTCGAGGACCTGCTGAATGTGAACGTCTACCTGCCTCAGCACGGCAGACGATACAGCGCAGCCGTCGGTTTCGTAGGTGAGCAGTGGCATTCCCTGTTGAATGCTGAGCGGCTTGAGAATGGCCTCCGAGATACGGTACGGGAGGCAATTGAACGGTCCAATCAGGAGGATGCCGTCGTAGCCCTCGTATTCGGCATTCAGGCTCCTTCCTACCGTCGGAGTAATCTCGCCGAAGATCTCCGGCGAAATGTGCTCCGAACTTTTTTCAAACAGGACCACAACGTCGTTGGGCTTGGAGATCAAGAGCCCGGTCTCCAGGAAGATCTCGCGGTAGCGCTGCTCGATTCTTCGTCCGGACTGATATCCCCACCATTGCTGCAAATACTGTTGCCCGTCGGATTCGAGGAGCCTGGTGCAAGCCTTGGCCAAGGCGAATCCTCCAGGCTTAAGACCCCAATTGTTTGCTGTTCCTCGCATGCCGTCATAGGTGACATAGAGAAACAGGTCCGTCAAGTCCACAGGCTTGAGAATGATTCCCCGCGCCGCGTAGAGATCGCGGACGCCATCCATAAAGAACGGACTGAATCGGGCATAGAAATCACCTGTCACTACGACTTTCGGACAGGCCATGGGATCGCGCGTCCGTGGCAGAGCGGCGAGGTACTCCACAAATCCGGGTAGCTGCTCAGAGAAATCTTCGAGTGTCCTTGCCTTGGCCCTGAATCGTTCCCATTCGCGATGGAATTGTTCGAGGCTGCCGGGGGCTCCCGCCACGCGCAGAACATGATCGATCTCAACCAAGATGTCCGCCACCAGAACCGCTGGCGAAAAATGCTTCATCAGCGTGAACGGGTCGAATCCCAGATAGCCGTTTTCAGGCCCTGGATGCACCATGAACATATCGGCGAGCCGGTGTTCCACAATGAACCGTTCGAAATAGTCCATGTAAGCTTCACTGACGCAGGGCGCGCCGCCGCGCATCATGATGAAGCCGGAGATCTCGCCGGGGGGCCGATCCCGATTGATTTGCAGAAGCTGTCCGATCGAGAGGGGCAGAGGAAGGCACTCGCGGCCCGAGGTAAACTGCAAGCCCAGATCGAGTTGGCTGCGGCCAATGGGAACTACAGGGCCAGTATGCAGGCCAAGCCAGTTCAAGGCCATGATCGCGGACTGCGCATGGAACTCAGAAAAATTGAGCATATGCAGTCTGACCCGCGGGTCGGTAAGCTGCACGCTCTCACCACTCGAAGTCATCACTTCCCCACCCTTGACCAGGCGGCAAGAAGTAAACGGCTGAACCTGGCTGGGCTGAGCCGCACGGTAATTCTGCACAATATCGAGAAAAGCCTCCAGGCGCGTTTGCACACCGGCGTCGGCGGTGTGGGCATCGATCTCCAGGACCAGGTATGGCTTCGATTCCAGCTCGGAGGCGAGCAAGGAGTGTGTAAATGCATCGATCGTGCAACTGAAATTGCTGACACTGAGGAGGAAGAGGTTGTGATGCCGTTTGCAAAGCGAAGCCGCGTTCAGAATCTGATTTGCAAAATGCCATACCGTGGCCCCGGAACCAACCGGCATCAGGCAATCCGCGGGGATCACCTGCACTCCCATGCTGGAAAGCTTCTTGCCCACGGACTGGGAAGCCTCGGGCGTGTACGCGTTGTAGCTGTGCCCCGCCAGAAGGATGGCGGGCTTGTCCGCCGCCAGCGCCTGCGCGAGAGCATGCTTGCCCATCTCGACCAGAGCACATTCGGCTCTGGTCTGCTCGCCCGCTGCCGCGGTCCAGGCCTCGTTGGCCAACTCGCGCGAAACTCCCAATTCGCGCACCGCCATCTCGGTCATGGCCGCACTGGCCGCGAGCAAGTTGGTGAAATCCAGAACCGGAGAGAGGAATCGAGTGCCGGGAAAAGCCTTGGCAAGAAAGTAGGGCCCGGCTTGGGTGATGGGGCAGAGATAGGAATCTTTGCCGGAGCCCTGCTGCGCCATGCGCGCCACCTGCGGCAGGAAGACGAGATTGACCTGCTTTTGCGCGAGATCCAGCACTGCTCCGTGTGCGATCTGCGCAGGCAGGCAGAAACCGGAGTGCGACCTGAGATCGCCCCGCGGGTCTACGGCTGACAACACAACCTCCATCCCCAAGACCGAAAAGAAGGTGGAATAGAGAGGGTACAGGGAGTGTGTTGTCAACGCACGCGGAATGCCGATGCGCTTCTCGCAGATTACCGGCGTCACGTTGGGGTAGCCGAGAGACTCTTCTAAGAACGATCTGGCGGCTTCGAATGCTGGCCCGACGTCCCAATAGGGGCGCGGCTTCGACGCCGCCGTTGGCGGGGCATCGAAATGCCTGGGAACGCTGTAGACGATTGCTGCCCGTTGTTCCACCAGGTCCGGGGCAGGCGCAGTACGGGCCTTTCTCTTCCAAACGCTTTCGTAGAGGCTGCAATGGCCGCCGAAAGGGAAGCGCCGGCCCGCAACCTCGAAGCGCTCGATGCTGCAACACATCTTGCACGCCCGGCACGTGAATCGGCCGATCAGCTTCATCTCAGCAGACGCCAGGGTCCCAAGATCGGCGGCAGCGCCCATGACGCCACCCGATCGCTCCAAAGCGAGCAATCCCACACCGAGAGCGCCAAGCAACTCCGGGTTGGATGGGATCACAACCGGGCGTCCAACGCGCTGGGCAAACGCATGCCCTACGGCGTGGTTCAGCGCTACTCCTCCCTGGAGCAGTACCTTGATTCCCACCGGCCGCTGTCCCTTGACCTTGGTAAGGTAGTTTTCTGCAATTGCATACACCAGCCCAGCAAGGATGTTGTCGCGGCTTTGGCCCTGCTGCTGGGCAATGCGGATGTCGGAATTGATAAATGCCGCGCAAGTGGTCTTGAACTTCACCGGCGCTGGCGCAGCCAACGCGATCTCCGAGATTTCGGAGACACCGATTCCAAGATCGCTCTGAGCGCTCTCTTCGAGAAAGGATCCCGTACCCGCGGAGCAAGCGTTGTTCATTGCGTAAGCGATGGGCACGCGATTGCGCAGATAGATGTACTTGGCGTCTTGGCCGCCTATCTCGAAGATGGTATCCACGTCCGCGGCAAAGTGGGTTGCTCCCGCGGCATGAGCGGAGATCTCGTTGTAGACCTGCTCGGTACCCATCCAGGCGCCAATCAGTTCACGGGCCGATCCGGTCGTGCTCACCAGGCCCACCGGGCGATTGCCAACTTGATCGATGAGCATCTTCAGGCACTCGCGAACCGCTGCCACGGGATCGTCGTGTGTGCGTGCATAGTGGGATGTCACAATGGCGCGGGTCGCCGGATCGAGCAAGACGGCTTTGGTCGTGGTCGAGCCAGCATCCACCCCAAGCACCAGCGGGCCATCGGGCGGCTCTTGCAGAGGAGGCGCGGCCATCACCTGCACCTGGTCTTTGTAGAGGCCGAGTGGCGGAAGCGCATCAAAGACCGGCGGAGGCGAAATGTGCGGGGCTTTGTAGCGTGGATCGTCGCGCGTAAGCAGCGCCGCTCCCCACGCTTCGAACCACTCGCTTTCCGGCAGCACCATCAACTCTGTCTCGTGCAGCTTTGCGCGCAGCGCATCCACAAGAGCAGCGTTGCGTGTCACACCTCCAATCAGCAAAACGCGGCGCAGCGAGTTCTGCCCCTTCTCCAGAAGGGCGACTACCTTGCTGGCCATGCTGTCGTGCAGCGTCTTCAGGATGTCCGCGGGAGTAGCTTCATGACGGTTGAGCTTGTGCGTCACATCGGATTTGCAGTGCACCGTGCAACGCGAAGCCAGCGGCACAACCGTTCCGGAAGACGAAAGCTGAATCGCAGCGTCGATATCCAGTCCCATGCGCCCGATCAGTTGCATGAAGAACTCACCGCTCCCGGCCGCGCATTTGTTGTGCGATAGGACGTTGGTAACCTTTCCATCCGCAAGCGTGTAGGCCAGAAAAGATTCGCCGCCCAGGGAAACCACCGCATCGAACTCGCTCTTCGTGGGTTGGGGCGCGCGTGCGCGCACTTCGTGCAGGGCCCGTTGAATGGCAGCGAACTCCGAAATATGTCCAAGATGGCCGGACACGCCAAAGTAATCGACGTTGCTGAATTCGGGCAACGCGAGCAACTGGTCGAGAACCTCCAGGGGGCGGCCTCGATGGGCCATCGTCTCGGCATGTTTGACGCCGGACTCGACCGCGACCACTTTGACCGTAAGCGCGCCGATATTGATTCCTATGTAGGACATGGTGGCTCAGTTCAGCGGAACACGAAAGCGAAAACAACGCTTGCAGTCGAAGACTGGCGCCTGATCGACGCAAGCCTGCTTGCGAAAGAACTGTACTCCGCCTCAGGGGAGAATGAAAGCTCAATTCCAAAGTCGAAGAACAACTGACGGGATGGCGCACCAACAATAGAAATCGGGCGCATGATCCATCCTTCACTGCAATCGGTCCCGCGATCCGGAAACTACCAATAGAATCAGCTTCGTACCCACTCAAAGAGGACTTGCGTGAAGGTCCGCTCGCTCCTCGAACCGGCATTTCGGCTGCCAACTTGCGGCCAAGTCGCGTGTTTGATATGGCCGACGTGATCGGCGCTCCCGGGGAATAACCCGGCATGGGCGCGGCCTAGCGTACCTGAGAACGAGGTGAATGAGCGCTTTGGCCTTTAGTTTTCGACTGGGAATCTGCCGTGCTTCCAGGCGTCTTGTCCGTTGTTTCTGGGATCAATCGATTGCGGATTCCGTCCGAAGAAGCCATGTAGCTTCTCCGGACGGAATCGTGTTGTTGACTCTAGTGGATCGTGAGGGTGACCGTTCCCGAGCTGATCACCTGGTGGGTCTGAGGCGGTGTGGAACTGCTTCCTCCGCCGCATCCTACAAATGCAAACGTCGCCGCGGCCATCAGAACCAGCCCCAGGCACGCGGTAACCCAGGCGCCGCGTGCAGCCAGCTTTCTCCTCAGGAAGAAGAGCGGGATCAGCAGGAACGGAAGCAGAATTCCCGCAGTGGCCGCGCCGGGAAGCGTCTCGGTAAAGACCACTGTCACCTGATAGGTTCCCGGCGGCGTGGTCGAGGAGGTTGCGATGGTCACCGCGCCCGCCGTCGAAGAATAGGTGCAGGTGGCCCCGGTGGGCAGGTTCAGGCAGGTGGCAGAGACATCGGTCGCCGACGCCGGCAACGACACCTGGTAGGTGGCCGTGGCCCCCGCGGCCACTGAAGCCGTCAACGTGGTGAAGGTGGGCGCACCCGATGAAGACGTGGTGGAATCCACCTCGAACTGCAGAGAGTTGGATGTGCCTCCGCCAGGAGCCGGCGATTGCACGGTGATGGCCGTAGTTCCGGCGCTTGCGATATCTGCCGCCGGAATTTGCGCCGTGAGTTGCGTTGCGCTGACGAACTGCGTGGTGAGCGCGGTAGTACCCCAATAGGCCGTCGATCCGGAGACAAACCCATTGCCGGTAATGGTGAGCGTGAAGGCTGCTCCACCGGCGCTGGTGAAGGCAGGCGACATGCTGCCGATCGCGGGCGCTGGATTGGAGGTGCTGGTGACAACCAGCGTTACCGATGCGGTCGCGGTTGTGTAGTCTGCTGTGTCGGCCGGGGTAAAGGTGACCGAGAGTGTGTCGCTGCCTACGGCCGGTGTGGTTCCGGCCGCGGGGTTATAGACGAAGGCGCCCGGCACGGATGCCGTTGCATCGAGTTGCGTCGAGCTGAGCGCCGTGCCGAAGACGATGGCCGCCGGCGTGGCCCAGGCAATGGTTGGAGTGGCCTTGTTCACCGTCAACACGACTGTCGCTGTGGCGGTGGTGTAGTCGGTCGTGTCGGTGGGAGTAAATGTGACCGAGAGTGTGTCGCTGCCAACCGCCGGCGTGGTTCCGGCCGCCGGCGTGTAGACGAAGGCGCCTGGGACCGATGCGGTGGCATTCAATTGCGCCGAACCGAGGCCAGTGCCGAATGCGATTGCGGCCGGCGTGGCCCAAGTAATGGTGGGCGTTGCCTTCCCAATGGTGAGGACGCCCGGAGTGTTGGTCACCGTGTAGTTGGAGAGCTTCGTGCTGGGATCGTTCAACGTGGCGGTGATGGGATATGTGCCCACCGCCGAACTGGAAGTGGCTGTTGTTGCATACGACGCAGTGATGCCATCGCCGGAAACTACCCCGGTTAGCGTGCCGGTCAGTGTGGGCACCGTGCCGCCGAAGGCCATCGACTGGTTCTTGACGGTCACCGACAGCGGCGCCTTGTTCACCGTGAGTTGCACGGTTGCCGTGGCCGCGGTGTAATCCGCCGTGTCGGTGGGCGTGAAGGTCACCGACAGGGTTTGCGAACCGGCGCCAGGCACTGTGCCCAAGGCCGGTGTGTAAGCAAACGCGCCTGCTACCGCGGACCCGCCAAAAGCGGCCGTCGCGTTCAATTGCGTTGCGCTGAGCGCGGTTCCATAGGTGATCGCCGCGGGTGTTGCCCAGGTAATCGTGGGTGTCCCCTTGGTGTTGGTCAGCGAGAAGCTGGCCGGGGTAGCCCCGGAGGCCGCGGCAGTCACGGAGTAAGCACCCGCGTATCCGTTGGCCGTTGCGGTCACGCTGGCTGTGCCGTTGCTGGCCGTGGTGACTGAGCCGCTGGACAGACTCACGCTGGCGCCCGTGCCTGGCGCGGCGAACGTCACCGTGCCTCCGCTCACCGGGTTGTTGTAGGTGTCCTTGACGATCACCTGCAAGGCCGTTGCGAACGCCGCGTCGATCGTGGCGCTTTGTCCGCTTCCCGATGTGGCGGTCACGCTTGCCGCCAGGCCCGCATTCACCGTTTCGCTGTCTGTGGCCGATTTGATCGAGGCGTTCGACGCGACCGTTGCCGTATAGGTGTAAGAACCGGCTGCCGTAAGTGGGGAGGTGGCCAGGTTGAAGTTTGCTACACCGCCGGATGCCGTGGCGGTGTAGGACTTGGAGTAGCCGCCCGCGCCGCTCACCGCAAGGGTGATCGAATCGGTTGCCCCAACCGTGTTCCCCTCGTTGTCTTGTTCGAGCACGGTAATGGACGATCCAGCATTGCCTCCCGCCGTGACGGTCGCTGCCGGCGCCGCGCCAAAGGCCAACTGGTAGGCCGTTACGTTGGGAGCGCTGTTGGTGTTGGCCGAGACCGCCACCACGCCCACGCTGGAGCTCGACGTGTTCAAGTTGGGAGCCATCTCGACGACATCCATCCCGCCCCTCACAAACTGGGAGCCCGTTACGATGGTGCCTCCGGCAGAGATGGTAACCGTGCCCGTGATGGCGCCTGCCGTAGCCGGCGTGACCGTGATGTTCAGGGTGCACGTCGCGCCGTTGGCCAGCGAACTGCCGCAGTTGTCGCTCTCGGCGTATTCGCCGCTGGCCGTAATAGCCAGGTCGTTAATGGCCGCCCCGGTGTTGTTGGTCAGCGTTGCGGTCTGCGGCTTCGAGGTAACCCCGACGGTCTGCGCGCCGAAGTTGAGCACCGGCGGCGACAGAATCAATCCCGCCGGGCTGCCGTCGCCTGCCAGCGAAACCAACTGCGTTCCGCCGCCGGCGTTGTCGCTGATGGTGAGCGTGCCGGTGCGATGGCCCCGCGCGGTGGGCACGAATTTAACCGTGAGCGTGCAGGTTGCGCCTACCGCGACGGTCGCGCCGCAACTGTCGCTCTCAGTGAAATCTCCCTGCGTGCTGAATCCGCCCAGTTGCAGAGCCACGTTGCCGGTGTTGTTGATCGTGACGCTCAGCGACGTGCCTGCCGCGGTCGAGACCTGCGAGGAGGAAACGATGGGAAGGCTGCCGAAAGCGAGACTGGTTGGTGTGACATTGACGCCGGTTTGCTGGCCCATGCCGCTCAGCGCGATCAGGTGCAGACCGTCGGCGTTGTCGTTGAACTGAATCGTGCCGGTGCGCATGCCGGTTGTGGTGGGCGTCATGGTTACGCTGATGACGCAGTAGCTGCCTGCCGCGATGGTCTGCGAAGAGCAGGTATCGGTCTCGGCAAAGTCGCCCGTGCCGCTGACCGCGCCGATCGTCAAGGGCGCCGATCCGGTGTTCGAGACGGTTACGGTTTGCGCCTGGCTCGCCGTTCCCACCGAGAGACTGCCGAAGGAGAGCGTCGAGGGCGAAGTGGAGATGCCCGGCAGCGTGCCTTGTCCACTGGCGGTAGCCAGAGTCGAGATCAGCCCGGAGCTGTCGCCGACCACCAGAGAGCCGGAGAGGCTCCCGGTTGCCGTGGGCGAGAAGCTCAGGCTGATGGAGCACGATGCACCCGCCACCAGAGTCGCCGAAGAACACTGGTCGGACTCGATGAAGTTGTTCGACACCGTGACCGGGTTGAGGGTCAGCGGCGTCGTGCCGGTATTCGTCACCGTCAGTGTCTGCGCCAGGCTGGTGGTTCCTACCTGCTGCGCGCCGAAGGTGGCAAACGAGGGCGATACCGCAAGACCCAGGCTCTCGCCCTGGCCCTGCAGGCTGACCACTTGCGTGCCTGCGCTGTCGGTGACCGTGACCGTGCCGCTGAGTGGGCCGGCCGTGGCAGGCGCGAACACCACGTTGATGCTGCAACTGGCGCCCGCCGCAATCGCGCCGGAGCAGTTGGTTGTGTCAGTGAAGTTCGTGCTGGGCGCCACGGATGCGATGTTGACCGCGGCCGTGCCCGTGTTGGTGAAAATCACGGTCTGCGCCAGCGAGGAGGTGTTCACCAACTGCCCGCCGAAGACAAGCTGCGCGGTGCTCAGCGAAGCTCCCGGCGCCAGGCCGGTGCCCACAAGGGAGACCGTCTGCGTGCCCAGGCTATCGGTTACGGTGAGCGTGCCCGTCTCCGCTCCGGCCACCGTCGGAGCATACGTGACCGCGATGGTGCAGCTTGTGCTCGCAGCCAGGGTTGCCGCGCACGTGTTGGTTTGCGTGAAGTCGCCCTGGATCGTTACGCCGATGCCGGTCAACGGAGCTGTACCGGTATTGCTCAGCGTGGCGTTCAACGCAAAGCTCGTGGAGCCGACCAGCGTTCCCGCGAAGGTCTGCACGCTGGGTGTCAGCGTGGCGCCAGCCTGCGTGCCCACGCCGGAGAGGTTGACGACCTGATTCTGACTGCCGCTGCCGGCATTGTCTGTGAGAGTGACCGTGCCGGTGCGGGTGCCGGTTGCCGTAGGCGTAAACGTCACGGTGAGGCTGCAATCGCTGCCTGCCGGAACGCTGGCGCAGTTGCCTGTCGTGACAAAATCGCCGGTGGTTGCGATGTTCGAGATGGCCAGGCTGGCGGTTCCGGTGTTCTGGATGGAGATGGTCTGGCCGAAGCTGGTGGTCGAAATCACCTGGCTCCCGAAGTTGAGCGCGGCGGGGGTAACCTGAATCCCCGGCGCGGTTCCTGTGCCGGTCAGTTGCACCGTCTGCGGGCCGCTGGACTGCGCGCCGGTCACCGTGAGAGTGCCGGTGCGCGCGCCGGCGGTGCTGGGTGTGAACGTCACGTTGATGCTGCACGTGCCATAGGCCGCAATGGCCGGGCAGTTGCTGGTGGCGCCGAAGTCGCCGCTCACCGCGATCCCGGTGATCGTCACCGGGAACCCGTACGGGTTGGTGACGATCAGAGTCTGCGCCGAGCTGGTGGTTCCCAGCGGCTGGCTGCCAAAGGCCAGGCTGCCGGCGTTGAAGTCAAGCGTAGCCGCAATTACCGTCAGTTGGACAGTCGCCGTGGCCGTCGTGTAGTCGGCGATGTCGGTCGGTGTGAAAGTGACCGACAGCGTCTGCTGTCCGGCGCCAAGCACTGTGCCCAGGGCTGGCGTGTAGGTGAACGAGCCTTGCGTTGAGCTGGTTGCATCGAGCTGAGCCGCGCTCAACGCGGCGCCGTACGGAATCGCGGCTGGCGTCGCCCAGGTAATCGTCGGGGTGGCCTTGTTCACCGTCAACTGCACTGTCGCTGTGGCTGTGGTGTAGTCGGCGATGTCGGTCGGCGTGAAGCTCACCGAAAGCGTCTGCTGGCCTGCGCCAAGCACCGTGCCCAAGGCTGGCGAGTAGGTGAAGCTGCCGGCCACCCCGCCCGATGTGGCGTCAAGCTGCATCGCGCTCAGAGCCGTCCCGTAGGTGATGGCCGAAGGCGCAGCCCAGGTCACGCTGGTGCTGGCCGGGTTCACCGTCAACTGCACTGTCGCTGTCGCCGTCGTGTAGTCGGCGACGTCGGTCGGCGTGAAGCTCACCGACAAGGTGTTCGTTCCGGCAAGCAGCACCGTGCCCAAGGATGGCGTGTAGGTGAAGGCGCCGGCCACCCCGCCCGATGTGGCGTCAAGCTGCATCGCACTGAGCGCCGTCCCATAGGTGATGGCCGAAGGCGTTGGCCAAGTGATCGCCGGTGTGGCCTTGTTCACCGTCAACTGCACTGTCGCTGTCGCCGTGGTGTAGTCCGCAATGTCGGTCGGCGTGAAGCTCA